>Ga0268299_1000230_pt1 | contig 213492 bp, 171 predicted proteins | sample NOBtaG_FD_193484 | JGI IMG/M metagenome (GOLD analysis project Ga0268299, IMG submission 193484) | Activated sludge microbial communities from bioreactor in Nijmegen, Gelderland, Netherland - NOB reactor | ecosystem: Engineered > Bioreactor > Aerobic > Activated sludge | place: Netherlands... | reverse complement strand
CGCCCAATCGACCCGGCGACTCGCATCACTGGGCCCGAGAGGATTCGAACCTCTGACCTCGTCCTTATCAGGGACGCGCTCTAACCAACTGAGCTACGAGCCCGACCGCCTTGCCCTCAAGGCCCCTTTCGGGTCGCCGACAACTCGAAGCTCCAGCACGCGGCCCTGACAGCATCCCGCCGATTTCCGGCGACAAAAAAACCACCGCTCGTTTGCAGTGGCTTACCGGCGTACTCGTCGCCAAGCAACCCGCTGTCACGCGGAAGACATCGCCGGTGTTTCAAGTCGTCCCAGCAAGACACCTTTCCTCGTTTCCACGTCGATTGCACGAAAACTCGCGTTTCCCGTCAATCGCGTAGAGCACAGTAATGTATCCACCTTCCCAGCCGTGTCAAGCGGAAATTCTTGGAAATCCGGAACTGTGCCGCCGCCCCCTTAGAACTGCCATAACAATCTGCAAATAAAGGGCTTACGCCGACTGCCGGCATGTCGCACGCCCGCCGGCCCTGCCTCCCGGCCACAAAATCCCGGTCCCCCCGGTGGACCCCGAATCCACTCCATCGATAAACTGTCTTCCTCGGCGGTCACCGATCGGCCTGCTCCCGGATGGAGCCAAGAATACACCGGTCGCGATATTTGAAAGACAAAAGGCGGTAAACATGCGAAAGAGCAAGGATATCAAGCGGAAGCGCGAGCAGGCGGGCCAGGCCTTCAAGCGCGGCGAGCGAACCGAGGCTTACAAGATGTGGGCCGAGGCCAAGAAGGAACTCACCGAACTGCAGGCCAAGCGCCGGAAGCAGCCCGAAGCCAAGACGGAAACGCCCGCATCCTGACCAAACACAGACAATCACACGACAAAGGCCGGCGCTGCTCAACGAGCGGGCCGGCCTTTCTTGTTGGGTGGGTCCCGCGTCAATCCTTCAATGAGAACGGGGTGAAGTTGGTGTGGACGTCGTAGTAGTCTTCGTTCTCCGCACGCTTGAGAAAGCCGACCACGGCATAGGTCGCGGGTGTCGCCACGATCTCGATGAAGGTCTTGAATATCCAGTTGAAAATCACGATCTGCACCAGCGTCGCCCCGCTCCACCCGTCAAACGCCGCCAGCACCGTTGGATTTGTCACGCCCAGGAACTTCAGCATCGGAATCCAACTCGCCAGCGCCACCGGATAGAAAATCAGGCTGTCCAGGCCGCTGCCGACGATGGTGGAGCCGATGGTGCGCATCCACAGGAAGCGCCCGCGGGTCAGGATTTTCATCTTCGCAAGCACATAAGAATTGGCGAAGTCGCCCGCCCAGAACGCGATCATGGAGGCGACGACGATCCGCCAGGTGTTGCCGAAACACGTCTCCAGCGCCGGCTGAATCACCGCGTTGTACGACTCCGACGGGTCGGTCGGCAGGTGTATCACCACCCATCCCATCACCGTTGCAAACAGCATCGACATGAAGCCCGCCCAGATCACTTTTCGCGCCCGGGCATAGCCGTACACCTCGGTCAGCACGTCGCCGAAGATGTATGAAATGGGGAAGAAAATGTTCCCCGCGCCGAAGGTGAGCGCACGGCCGCCAAAAAATGGAACGAACGCGGGCATCGTGATCAGGCACGACTTTCCCGGCCCGATGAGGTTCGAACACAGCAGCACGGTCACGAAGCCGGCCATGACCAGGTCGTAGTAGCGGTAGTGGCGGGTGTTCTCCACCGGCAATGCGGTCGGTCCCGCCGTGTGATCTGAGATCATGAATTCGCCTGTCTGGTCCGTGCGAAAATTACTATTTGTATCAATTCTTTCCGAGTGCCTTGAGGAATTGGATCTGCCCGGCGTGGTAGACGTCGTGAAGGGCGATGCCGCGGATGACGAAGCCGATGGGGTACTTCCCGCCCGGGGTCACGCGATTCAGGTCGGCCGGTGAAAGACCGCTCACGGCCTCAATCAAAAACCGATGCTGTTCGTCCAGCAGTTTCGCCGCGGCGCGCCATGCGGACTCGCTGAACGGCATCGGCAATGCAAACCAATTGCTCCCCTTGAGCGGAAACGACCCGCGTGCTTCACCCAGGATGCGCCGCCGCACCGTGTACTTCCAGTAGGCCGCATGCAGAACGATCTCAGCAATGCACTTGCGCCCCGGACCCGGCGATCGCACCGCTTCCGCCGCCGACACGCGGCGAATCGACCCGCGCAGATTGGGTCCGTGCCAACTCTTGCGCTCGTAGGCCTCGGCCAGCAAATCGAGCAACTGATTGGGGCTGAACGATTCTTTCGACACCGCCGCGGTTTGCCGCAGCGGCGCCTTCTTTTTTGTCACGGTTGGGTGCTCTCAGCAGACCGGGCGGTCGGTCGGACCTTCGGCTCGGGTCGCACTTTAGAACACGCGCGCGGATGTTGCAATCGAAAAGCCGTGCGGATTCACCACGAGTTCCGGGCAACCTCGGCGCAGCGGCGCCCAAATTTGATGTGAAGCGGCTGTCAACTCAGCCAGGCCTTGTTCACGGCGTAGAAGCCCGCGCCATCCGGCGACTGCCACGCCCTGCGAACAAGCCCGAGACCGTAGGCGCAATGTTCGAATTCCTCGCTGAGCATGCGAAGCAGCGCGGCCGGCGGCGTGTCGGTCTCCTGAGCGAGGTCCGACGCAATGGCATAGGAGCGCTTGCCCTGTTCGAAGTAACTGAGCAACGCATCGCGATCGTTGCGCCGGCGCATGTTGCGAAGTTGTTCGGGATACAGGCCGGTCCAGAACAGGGTGAAGTCGCCGATGTGGCGGTGGACCGTCAGTTTTCGCCTGATCGGCGTATCGCTGAGCGACATCTCCGCGGCGGTGACCATCTCGGCGACGTCTTCAATCTTGCGACCCGAACCGTCCTGCAACAGGTTGATTCGCTCGGTGTGCAGAAACTCGGTGAGCAGGTCTGCCAAGTACCCGACCAGCACCGGGTCGGCCATTCCGATCTCCACGTTGAAGACCGATTCGACCAGTCCCGAGAACCACACACGCAACGGATGGGTTTGCGGTACGGGCAACATGCGGCTACTCCTGTGAGCCGGGCGAGGGTGGACGGCGACACGTCGCCATTCATTGATTTCGGTCGCCGCCTTATCTTCATAGTAGGATTCGTTGCGGCGCGAGTAAATAAATTCGACCACGCCCCGCGCGAACCGCAAATTATCGGGCCGCGCCGGCTCCGCCGGTCCCCGATTGCGAGGACGGAATCGCCATTCGAACGGACGAACTGGACTACGATCTACCCCCCGGGCAAATCGCCCGTTCGCCCTGCCAACCGCGGGACGCGGCGCGCATGCTGGTCGTTCATCGCGCCGAAGGACGGCTGGAACACCGCGTATTCCGCGAATTGCCGGAATATCTCACGGCGCGAGATTGTCTGGTATTTAATACGACACGCGTCCTGCCTGCCCGGTTGGTCACGCGACGAAAAACAGGCGGGCGAATCGAGGGCCTGTTCCTCGATGAACTGCACCCCGGGCGGTGGCGCGTCCTTCTGAACGGATCGGGGCGACTGAAGATCGGGGAGGAACTCGCGTTCGAATCGGGCGGCGCCTCCATTCGATTGGAAGCGCGGCTGCCCGACGGCGAATGCGAAGTCTCGGTCACGCCGGCCACAGACGCGCCGACGCTCCTCGATCGCGTGGGTCTTCCACCGTTGCCGCCGTACATTTCGCGCGGCGCCGATCCGGCGCGTGACGCCGCCCGCGACCGGGAGGACTATCAGACGGTTTATGCGAGGGAACCTGGCTCCGTCGCCGCACCCACGGCCGGGTTGCACTTCACGCCGGAATTGCTGGCGACGCTTTCATCCCGCGGCGTGTCGCGCGCAGACGTCGTCCTGCACGTCGGACTGGGCACCTTTGCCCCGATTTCAACGAGTGACCTGGCGCAGCATGTCATGCACGAGGAACACCACCGGCTCAGTCCGGAAAGTGCCGCGACAATTCAACGGTGCCGGTCCGGCGGCGGGCGAGTCGTTGCGGTCGGAACAACCTCGGTGCGGACGCTCGAATCGCGCGCCGACGACGATGGAAATCTCCGCTGCGGCGACGAAAAGACGCGCATCTTCATCCATCCGCCCTACCGCTTCCGGTCGGTGGATGCCATGATTACGAACTTTCACCTGCCGCGTTCGACGCTGCTGGCACTGGTCATGGCCTTTGGCGGCATTGAACTGATCCGCAGCGCCTACCGCGAAGCGGTGGCGCACGGCTACCGCTTCTACAGTTTTGGCGATGCAATGCTCATCATTTGACGATTGTCGTCACGGGATCAGCAGATCCGCCATCGTGGAAATGTCACGGCCGTTTGCCGTGCCGTCGCAGTTCACGTCGGAGCGGGCTACTCGGCCCGCATCGGTATCCACGCCGATCAGCACATTGACGAATGGCTGAATATCCAGCGTGCTGACGACGGCATCGTTGTTAACATCGCCCGGCAGTCCGCCGCCGACCACGGTGAAGGCGATCGCGGCAGGGTAGGCGGCCGACGCCGGATTGCCGTTCCCGGCCGTGCGGCCGATCTTGAGCCCGGCGGGTGTGCTGGCGGCGAACTTCGCCATGCCGGCTGCTCCGATGGTCAGACTCGTCGAACCCGGCGCGACGGGCAGCAGCGTCACGCGATACAAATCCGCCGCACCGGCGAGCCCCTGTGTGAAACTGGTGGCGTAGCCGTTGACCGTATCCATGCCAAGATCGCCGCTCGCACCCAACGGCGCCTGCAGCGAAGCCCGCGTGGTTGAGTATGCGCCGAGCGCCTCCACTGAGACCACGCGCATCACGCCCGCCGTGGACAGATGAAGGTCGTGAATGAACTGCATGATTCCGTTGTCACTCGTTGCGCCGGCCGTCACCGCGCCGCGAACCGTCACGATGACCGTGTCGCAGGACGACAGCGAATTCAAGGCCTGGCCACTGGGCACCGTGGCAGTCGCCGTAACGGTGCAGGTCACGCCGGCCGCCGGATTCAACGGCACACCGACGGCGGAGGGCGTCGTGCTGTCATATCGAACACCGATGATGCGCCCGTCGGTGTTGCCTTGGAAGTTCAAGGCCCACTGCAAATCGCTCGCTTCGATTCCGTTGTCGCCCGTGCCGTTCACGTCCCACGGCCGCGTCTGGGTAGCGGGGTTGCCGGCGTTTCCTTCCGGCGCGGACGAGAATGAGTTGCTGAACACCCAGTCGTCGTTTCCAAAGACCGCCGCGATCTTGGCGATGTCGTCGGCGTCGCAATCCCCGTCGCGATCGGCATCGCCGGGAATGAAGGGAATGGCAAGCGGATTGACCCGACCCGCCATCACCTGATACGTGTTCGGCACGGCGAAGTTGAAGTCGGCGCCGACGCCATCGTTTAGCCAGAGCGGCACATTGGTTCGGTAGAGTTGGTTGTAGGCGGCTCCGGGATTGAGCGGGTCGAAGATCGCGTCGGGATCTTCAGGAACAGGCACGGGAAGTGTGGCGATTTCAAAAAAGAACTGCGGCGCGCCACCGGCGCCCGGACAACCTGAAATGCACTGCAGCACCTCGCCTCGAATCCACTGCTCGGTGGCCGTGTCCTGCCAGTTGTTCCCGCCCGCAAGTTCGCCGGCGCCTGCCCCGAACGGCGGCGGCGCCCATCCGGCGCCCTTCGTTCGATAATCGACACGGGTCAGACAATCCGGATTGAAACCGTACGGATCGCCCAGGCCATGCACGCGGCCCGCCCGCAGGCCACCTGTGGTGCGGCCGACGTTGACCTGTCGGTCATCGGCGTCGTACTCCCAGCCCGAGTCCTGTTCGTAACTGACTTCGTCGACTATCTCCAAGTCGTCGCTGACGGATGGCGTTGTCTGACCGCGCAGGTCGATCGTGTTCCCGCCCTGACCATTGTCGCCGCCGTTGTCGATATTTCCATTGCCGTATTGAATCAGGATGCCGTTTGGCGGATTATTCGGATCGGGGATCGGCGGATCCGGGTAGATCAACTCCTCATCGAGCGGCGCATTCTTGCCCCATCGCAGATCTTCCGCGGGGGGAACCGGAGCGGTCGCGGGCGTGGCACCGGGACGATTCCGAACCAGCAGCACCGTGTTCGAACCATCATTCTGCAGACCGCCGGGGGTGTCGAGGAATCCGTTCCAAATCGGATTCGTATTGCTGTCCCAATCCACGCGGACGGCCGAGTCAGACAGCAGCGCCGGGTAATTCGCAAGGGTGCCCCGAATCAGCACGAGTATTCCGTTGGCCCCGAGAGACAGTCCGTCGAGGGCAAAGAACTCGTCGATTTCCTGGCGGCAGACCAGGATCGAAGGAGCATCAGAGCAATTCGGGGGGAACGGTGATTCCGGATGCAGCGTGCGCTGCGCCCCGTTCGCGAACACGATGGCATAGCCGTCGAGTTTCATGCCCGGCGTGCCCATGAGTTCGATGAACTCCTTCGCACCCTCTGAACCACCCGGCGGATTGGCGAACACCTCGTTGATGAACACCGTGGCCCGCGCCGAACCAGCCCCGATACACATGGCGGCGGCGAACACAAACAGTCTGATCCGATTCATGAATTTCCCCTCTCCGCGGTTTGACTCTTCGGGCCGGGCTGCTTCACTTGCAAACCGGCCTTCCAATTTCCATCAATACAATCAGCCAAGTACGTCAACCAGCCAAGTACGTCAACGGGTCGCGACAAACGGATCCGCCGAGCGGGCGCCGAGGCTCAGGACGCCGTCGAAGACTTCCTGATTGAGATCCTTCTGCCCGGGTGGCGCGGTCGACTCATCCAGTGCGTACTCGCCATCCCGATCGCGATCCTGGAAGAACCCGACGTGGCCATCGGCGAATAGAATGTTGGATCGGATACGGTCGTGATCCTTGAACTGAATCCAACCGGCCCGGCCGTGCGCGGGGCCGAAGTCGCAGTAATTCTGCGTGCCGTAGGGACCGAAGTACGGGCCGTCGGTCATGGTCTTGACGCAGCGCTCGCCGAGGACGGTTTCATCCGGATCGGTGCGGCCGTCGCCCAGCAGCGGCAGACGTGACGAGTCAATGTTCTTGAGGTTGCTGACGGACAGCGCGCCGAACGTCGATGACACCCGCTTCAGATTGAAGTTGTTGGATGCCGGATTCCATTCCGTTCGGCCCATGTACCACGACTGGGTGTAGTTGGTGTCGTATCCGCGCTGAATCAGGTCGGCCGCCTGGGACGGGGTGTACGTCGCTCCACTCGCGCCCAATTTCTGATTGTGTCGCGATGGATTGGAGGGGCAGAGTTGCTTGGCCGGGAAACTGGATGCCGAATTGACCTGATCCGCCACCCATCCGATCGCATCGACCGGTCCGTCGCGTCCATTTCCCACGTCGGGGTCGAACGAACCACTGCACAGATAGTCGCCATTGCTGTTGGCGTATGCGAGCACGCCCGAACCAATCTGTCGCAGATTCGAGCGACACACCGCCTCGCGGCCGTTCTCCCGCGCGGCCGACAGGGCCGGCATGAGAATGGAAATCAGCAGGGCGACGATGGCGATGACGACCAGCAACTCGATGAGCGTGAAGGCAAATCGAGACGATCCGAGCCCGAACCTGGTGTGTCGATGACGCATGTATTCATCCTTTCAGCCGAAGTCTGAGGCCGGCGAAGACCTCCGTGGCAAACATCGCAGGTCGTGCGATGCCCGGCTAACACAGGTGCACGGTATTGGGGTTGCGTATGGGACTTGTGTTCGATGTGTTAAGACTTGACTAAGACGCATTGGCCGGGCGCGGTGGTTGCCCGCTGCATTTCACAGCCCCATGTGCGTCTCAAGTTTCGCAATTACAGCGAGTTGGGAACGGCAGCCAGCGCCATGACAAAGCGCCAGACATCGTGGAAGGTGTTGTACAGCGGGACCGGGGCCACGCGAATGACGTTTGGTTCACGAAAATCGCACACGATCCCCGCTCGCTGAAGCGCCGCGAACCGTTCGCGCGGACGATCGTGAACCAGCAAAGATAGTTGGCACCCGCGCTGCTCGGGCTCGCGGGGCGTGATGACCCGCCAGGTGTCCGCCGGCGCGCAGTCGAGCAGCCAGAGCAGGTATGCGGTCAAGCGCTCGCTCTTGGCACGAAGTTGCGGCATGGTCGCCTGGTCGAACAAGGCCAGCGACGCGCGAATCGGCGCCATCGCGAGGATCGGCGGGTTGCTGATCTGCCAGCCGTCCGCGCCGGGTCGCGGGATGAACCGCGGCTCGAGGTGCATGCGGAAGCGCGTCGCCGGATCATTGCCCCACCATCCGGCGAAGCGAGGAATCGTTGCATCGGCCCCGTGACGTTCGTGAACGAACGCACCCGCCACCGCGCCGGGGCCGCTGTTCAGATACTTGTAGTTGCACCATGCGGCAAAATCGACGTTCCACTCGTGCAGATTCAGAACGAGGTTGCCCGCCGCGTGCGCAAGATCCCAGCCGACCCTGCAGCCCGCTGCCTGCGCGGCGGCGGTGATGCGCGGCATGTCAAAAACCTGACCCGTGTAATAATTCACGCCGCTCAACAACACCAGCGCGATCTGATCGCCCTGCTCCGACAGCAGCGACAGGATGTCCTCGGTGCGAATGACCCATTCGCCAGACCGCGGCCGCGCCAGAATCAACCCTGCGTCCGGGTCGAATCCGTGATGGATGAGTTGGCTGCGAACGGCGTAGGTGTCCGACGGAAACGCCGCGTCCTCTATGAGAATCTTGAATCGCCGCGGCGTCGGCCGGTAAAACGACGCCATGAGTAGATGCAGGTTCACAGTCAGGCTGTTCATCATCACGACTTCGCCGGGAACCGCCCCGACCAGTCTTGCACCCGATTCGCGAAAGACCTCGTGATAGGAGTACCACGGGGTCTTGCCGTGAAAATGGGCTTCAACAGCCTGCGTCGCCCAGTCGTCCAGTTCCTGCGTGACCAGGTCTCGTGTCGCCTTGGGCTGCAACCCCAGCGAGTTTCCGGCAAAATAGACCACGTCCTGCCCGTGCACATCCTTGGGAATGTGAAACTGCCGTCGGTAGGAGGCGAGCGAATCGTCCGCGTCCAGCGCCCTGGCATAAGCCTCGTCGTCGCGCCAGCCGCTTTGAAGGTCCTGCGTGGTCATCTCAATCATGATACCGATCAAGTTTGGAAGCGGCGACAAAGCGGGGAGCGTCCGCCTGAATCACGCTCAGGCCGCGATGTGCTTGCGAAGCCCCTCGAGCCAGACATGGGGCACGCGGGTGCGACCGAACCCGATACGGCCCGCGTCCGACGGGAATGCATGAAAATCCGATCCGCCGGTAGTCGCGAGGCCCATGCGCCTGGCCATTTCAATATAGTCACTGGTCTGATCCGATCGGTGATCCGGGTGAATGGCCTCAATACCCGCAAGCCCGGCCGACTTGAGCCGATGCAGAATCGTGTCCAGTTCCAATCGCGACTGGCACTTCAACTGCGAGGGATGGGCAAGCACCGCAGCCCCGCCCGCCGAGCGAATAACATCAATGATCCGTTCGGCACTGGGACTCCACCGGTCTACATGGACCGATGCGCCGCGACCGAGGAAGCGGTTGAACGCCTCCTGAAAACTCGCCGCGGCGCCGGCTCGCACGATTGCGTGTGCGATGTGTGGACGACCGATGACGGCACCGGGGTGCCGACTCACCAGATCTTCATAACGGACGCAAACTCCCAGGCTTCTGAGCCGTTCGAGAATGGATCGGTTGCGCTCGTCGCGGGCGATCACGATTTCTCGCACCAGCGACATCAATTCGCCATGCGACGGTTCAAAGCCGTATCCCAGAAGGTGCATGGCGCCGCGCGGATAGTCCGCCGCGAATTCGATGCCGGTGAGGAACTCAAGACCAAGTTCGGTCGCGGCGCGTGCCGCCTCCTGCACGCCCGCAACGGTGTCGTGATCGGTCAGCGCCACCGCAGCCAGACCCCGTGCCGCGGCCATTTCCATGACACTGGCCGGCGCGTAGGCCCCGTCGGACGCCGTTGAATGAAGATGCAGGTCGATATACCGGCCGGTGGGGTCCTTGAGTCGGCTCATGCCTTCAGAATGCCGCGTTTTCGCAGTTCATCGCCGAGTTGGGCCACGCACTCCTCCAGTTTCTTCTCGCCGGTCTTGAGGACGACGTCCGGCTTGAGCGGGGCCTCGTAAGGGTCATCCACCCCGGTGAAGCCCTTGATCTCGCCGGCGCGGGCCTTCTTGTAGAGTCCCTTCGGGTCGCGCTGTTCGCACAATTCGACGGGCGTATCCACGAAGACCTCGATGAACGGCAACTTGGCCGCATCGTGCAACGCGCGGACGAGGTCGCGATCGGCGCGATATGGGCTGACGAACGACGTAATGGTGATCACGCCGCAATCGCCGAACAGTTTGGCCACTTCGCCGATGCGACGGATGTTCTCCGCGCGATCGGCCGCCGAGAACCCGAGGTTCTTGTTCAGCCCGTGGCGGATGTTGTCGCCGTCCAGCACGTAGGCGAGCCGCCCCTGCTGAATCAGCGCGTGCTCCAGCGAGAAGCCGACCGTGCTCTTGCCGGACGACGGCAGGCCGGTCAGCCAGATGGTGCAGCCGGTCTGCTTGAGCAGCGCATCGCGCGTCGCCCGCTCGACATGTCCCTCGTGCCAGACGACGTTTGTTGCCTTGATGTCGGTCATGTTGCCTCCTTTTATTCGTTTTGATTCGCTTCGTTCACTGACCCAAATTGTCGGGCATTGCCCCCATGCGCCGCAAGCCCCGCCACCCGCGGGCTTCCGTGAATAGCCCGGCTCTGGGGATGAACCTCGCAACGCATCGTCGTAAACCGGCTCCATTGCCGCTGCCGATCACTCTTACTCCTTCGACCAGAATTTTGCAGGTCGATTGAATGCTCACCAAAGGCAGAGAGGGTCATACAGGACACTCCACAATGAAGCAGTTGCGAACAAAAAATTAAAAAAAGACGTGTTTGCGCCACCCTCAGGGGGCCTATTTGAGGAGGCGAATGAAAAATCGAAGACCGATGAAATTCTCCGATCTATTATCCAAGTGGATGCTGAGAAGTACGCCTCCGACCGCAAGGTGGCGGCAGTCAGCGTCTGAATCGGATGACTAAGTGACGCGCAACCCGGTTTCACTGGGGGGCATGGCAATGAGTAAGCCGACGCGGCCGAGTACCCCTGGGTATTCCGCCGCGTCGGCTTTTTGGTTTTTACGATTGGGATCGAATGAATGAGGTTGGTCAGGGGATCGACAACGACCAGGACCGAAGGACAAAGATCTTGGTTGCAATGAAGTTCGGCAAAAGGAGGTAACGGAGCAAAATGAGAATCGCTGGTGGAGAAAAATGAAATCGGGCGGAACGCTTGGGAAACGTGTAGCCACCGTCCGGGGCAACCACATCAAGTAACACGGCAACGTGTAGACAACTTTTGCTGTCACATTGACGGCGATCGAGAAACACAAACACAAAGGGATTTGCAATGAACACGCTCGTATTCAAAACCGGCTGGGACATCATGAAGGGCAAGTTGGAAGCAAGCGTGCCTGACACTCCAACAACTAACCTGTCGTCAACCAAACAAGTACACGATACGCGAATTTCAAGGTCTGCCGGATTGTTTTGCCTCTCTGCAGCCGTCTTCGCTTCTCTCAATGCTGGCTGTGTTCCATTGGCCTTCCCGCTGGATGGCACGGAAAGCGGCGCGGCGGTCATTGTCGGTCGAATCGCCTCTTCAGACGGAACCGCCAAGGCGTTCGCGGCGGCCCGGGGAGAGTGTCCCGAGGTCGTCATCACCATTAACGGAGCGCCGGCCTCGATCGATTTTGACAATAATTGTGCGTTCGTAATCGACGGCATACAGCCATCGCGCCTGGTCGAGGTTCGCGTCGAGCTAGTGGCCCTCGGCGTGGCCGGAACTATCGAGATTTTCGACGTCGAAGCGGCTGAACTAATCGAAATCGTCGTGCTACCCGGTGACAATTCACTGACCGTGTCGGTCGTGCGACGGATCACACCGAATCCGACCGATCTACTCCCGCTGGTTATTGACGAAAACAATGTCAGCATCCGGCTCCCGGTAGGGGTTTATGACCAGGGCCTGACCGTGCTGGGCAACAACTTCACACTGATTGGCGAAGCGGGCACTACGTGCCTGGAGTCAACCGGTTGGACTGTCATAGCGGGAGACGTGCGGATCGACGGCAATAATGCCACGTTTCGCAACATCCAGTTTAGAGGAACAGTCACGCTGAGAGGCAACAACGCACGCTTCATCAACTGCTGCTTTGGCGGCGATCTCGTCGTGTTCGGCAATTCGCCGGACTATGACAACAACAATGACGACGACGACGATGACGATGACGACGACGATGATGATGATGATGATGATGATGATGACTAACTGATTTGACCCGTTTCGGACCCAATTGTGCCGGAACTTGAACTCGTTCCACCGGCAGCCGTTGCAAGCAAGAAAGCGGCGGCTGCCGGTAATGCTATGTTGTTAGCCGTTGACGAAATGCGCCGTTCGTCGCGACCTGGCGCTGGGATTTGTTTGGCGTCTGGTGTTTTTTGACCTCCGTTTCATCGCTCGCGACCCAATCCGGTTGGACCGAGCGGGCGGAATGCCTTCGCCGTTCTGCTCAATCAGAGCCGCCGTCCCCGCCGATCGTATGACACCCCTCCCGCCCCTGCGCCGTCTCCAATCCGTCAAGCCGATGTGGCTTCGGCCTTGCCAGAATCCAATCTCCCGGTAATGTTCCGTGCTATCATGCTGGCCCACGAGGAGAAGCCACGGATGGCAACGACAACCCATCAGAAAGCCAAACCACGTCGCGGCTCGGCCGGCGACTCGGCCGAGCAATTGCAACTTGGATTCGAATCGCCCGCCGCGGATCGCGTGGTTCCGCCCGACCCCACACCGTCTGACAAGGATCGCGAATCCGTGAAAAACAAGAAGGCGGTTGCGCCGCCGGCAAGCCGCAAGAAGGACGCCCCCACGCCGGAAATCCCCAAGGCCGTCGCCAAGCCGGTGGCGAAGCGAATGGACGATGACGATCCCGCGGACGCGCCGCCCGCTCCGCCGAAAAAGCCCAAGCGACTGGCCACGGCCGAGTCCATGGCCAAGAGCCAGCGCGAGATCTCGGTCAGCGAGTTCTTCGCCAAGAATCGTCACCTGCTCGGCTTCGACAACAAGCGAAAGGCCCTGCTCACCACGGTCAAGGAGGCTGTTGACAACAGTCTCGATGCCTGCGAAGAGGCGGGCATCCTGCCGGACATTCACATCCGCATCAGCCAGACGGACTCCGAGCGGTTCATCGCCGCGGTGCGCGACAACGGCCCGGGCATCGTGAAGGCCCAGATTCCCAACGTCTTCGGCAAACTGCTCTACGGCTCCAAGTTCCACCGGCTCAAGATGAGCCGCGGCCAGCAGGGCATCGGCATCAGCGCCGCCGGCATGTACGGCCTGATGACCACCGGCAAGAGCGTGAAGATCACCTCCCGCACCGGCCCGAAGTCCGACGCGCACTATTACGAACTACAGATCGACACAAAGAAAAATGCTCCGGACATCGTGGTCGACAAGACCGTCAAGGTCGACTGGGACCACGGCACCGAGGTGCAGATCGAACTGGTGGCCCAGTATCTCAAGGGCCGGGCGTCGGTCGACGAGTACATCGAACTGACCGCGATCGCCAATCCGCATGCATCGTTTACATTTGTCGATCCCACCGGAACGGTGCAGACCTACTCCCGCGGAACCGACGCCGCGCCCGAGCCGCCGCGCGAAATCAAGCCGCACCCGTACGGCATCGAACTGGGCACGCTCATCAAGATGCTCAAAGACACCAGGAGCGGCACTCTCTCCGGCTTCCTTCAGGAGGAATTCAGCCGCGTCAGCCCCGGCGTGGCGAAAACGATCTGCGACGCGGCGAAAGTGGGCACCCGTGCCCGACCCGAACGGATCGGCACCCACGAGGCCGAAACACTCTACAAGGCCATGCAGGAGACGCCGATCCGCCCGCCGGCGACCGATTGTCTCAGTCCCATCGGGCCGAAGCAGATCCTCGCCGGCCTTCTAAAGGGCGTGAAGGCCGAGTTCTTCACGGCGGCCACGCGAAGTCCGGCGGTCTATCGCGGAAATCCGTTTCAAATCGAAGTGGGCCTCGCCTACGGCGGCGAACTCGGGCCGGACCCGATCGAGTTGCAGGCTGAGGAAGTTGCCGCGGCCAGCGAGGCCGTGGTCAAGCGCGGCAAGGTTGTGAAAGAGACCCGCGCCCCGGCCACCGCCAAACTGATGCGCTTCGCCAACCGCGTGCCGCTGCTCTATCAGACCAGCGCCTGCACGATCACCAAGGCCGTGATTGATACTGACTGGCGTCGATATGGCATGCCCCAGCCCGGCGGCGGCCTGCCGCAGGGCCCGCTGGCCATCCTCGTCCACATGGCCAGCGTCTGGGTGCCGTTCACCAGCGAGGGCAAGGAGGCGGTCGCCGACTACGACGAGATTCGCAAGGAAATCAAACTGGGCATGCAGGAGGCCTGCCGCAAACTGCAGGCCTACCTCAATCGGCGCAAAAAGACGAAATACGAAGCGGATCGACGCAGCATCTTCGAGCGCTACATCGGCGAGGTGGTCAATTCCTGCGCCGCGATCAAGCGGATCAACAAGGATGAGTTGCGAGACAACCTCATGGAGGTGGCCCGGCGCGTCACGGCGCGGGCCGACGAAGAAGTCGAACTGATCGGCACCGATGAGGCCGCGGGCGGAAACGAGTACGGAGAAAATACCATCGTCGTCGAAGGCGGCGTCGCCGACCCGGCCCCCCTGCTCGATGCCATCGCCTCGCCGAACGAAAAGCCGCCGCCCGCGATCGGGCCCGCCGGCAGAAAGCCGAAAGCGAGGGGCAAGTCATCCCGGAAGCGCGCCGCTCGATAACAGGTCGATCAACAGTCGCACGCCGAAACCGGTCGCGCCGATCGGGCAGTAGGCCAGGGCCTTGTCGGTTCGGGCGACGCCGGCGATGTCCAAGTGGGCCCACGGTGTCTTGTCGTCCACGAACTCCCGAAGAAACGCCGCAGCCGTGTTGGCGCCACCGGCCGGTCCGCCGACATTCTTCAGATCGCTGTCCGTGCCGACGAGTTGGTCTCGGTAGGCCGTCCACAGCGGCATTCGCCACAGCCGCTCGTCCGTTCGTTCACCCGCAGCGATGAGCGATTCCGCCAATTTGTCATTATTTGAATAGAGGCCGCCGCAGGCGTTTCCGAGCGCGGTCGTAATGGCCCCGGTCAGCGTGGCCAGATCGATGATGACGGCCGGTTTGAATGCCTGCGCCGAATAAACGAGGCAATCGGCCAGCACCAGTCGCCCCTCGGCATCGGTGTTGTTGATCTCGATGGTGGTTCCGTTCGAGGCCGTCACGATGTCGCCCGGGCGAAAGGCCTTGCTGGAGATCATGTTCTCCGCGGCGCCGAGCACGCCGATCAGATTCACCTTCAGTTTGAGCCGGGCCGCTGCCACCATCGCCCCGATCACGGCCATGCCGCCGCACTTGTCGTATTTCATGTCTGGAATGCTGGCCGCGGGCTTGATCGAATAGCCACCGGTGTCGAGCGTCACCGCCTTGCCGACCAGCACCACCGGTCGCCCGCCCGATTTGCCGCGGTGCTCCAGCACGATCATGCGCGGCGGCGTGGCCGAGCCGGCTCCGACAGCCAGAAATGCTCCCATGCGCTTCGTCTTCAATTGACGCTCGTCGAAAACCGTGCAGCGCAGCCCGGCCGCGCGGGCGATCTTGCGCACCCGCTCGGCGAGTGTGACCGGGTTGATGACATTGGGCGGCTCGTGGCCGAGTTCACGGGCCAGGTTCACGCACTGCGACAGCGCGTGGGCCCGCTCAATCGCCCCGCGCAGGGCCGCTCCCGGATTCGAACTCGCCAGGACCACCGACTCAATCGGGCGGGCATTGTCGCCGGCGGGTTTCGATCTCAGTCGGGTGTAACGATACGCCGCCAGCCCGCTGGCCTCGACCCACTGGGCCGGTGCGTCCTTGTTCGCGGCGAGTTGCAGCGCGTCGCCGTCTACGGCAACATGTCTAAATCCGTGCCGCGCGCACCAGTCGGCCGCCGCGCCGGCCGCGGAGCGGACGTCGCCGGGCTTGACCTTGCCCTGCTCGCCGAGGCTTACGATCGCCACCCGTCGAAACGGCGCCTTGCCGGGCAGGATGGCATCGTCAACCGCCCCCGACTTCTTGACGCCGTGGTATCCCGCGATCAATTCATCCAGCCTCGATGCCGCCGCGCGGGGCAACCGGTTGATCAGGCGCGTTCGCACCTTTCCGCCCGCCATCGCGGCCGGTATCAGCAGGACATCCGCGCGCAATCGCGGGCTCCACGATGACAGACGCACGTCAATTCCCAAGTCACTTTCCGCCTTCGCCATGATCTCGCCCTCCTTCCGCATAGCCCCGATTGCCCGCATGTTCGCGACGTTGGATCGTACGAACAGGCCCGCCCGCCGCCAACCGAGGCATCTTGACGGAATCTCCGGGTACTCATAGGGTAAACACCGTCGAACATTCTGGAGAGACACCCCACATGAACCTTGTGACCGGCGGGACCGGGCTGCTTGGCAGCCACATCGTTGAACAACTGCGACTGCGTGGACGCCCGGTGCGCGCACTGGTGCGAAAAGGCGCCGACACCTCGTGGCTCAAGACCCAGGGCGTGGAACTGGTTGAAGGCAGCCTGACCGACACGGCATCGCTCGCCCGCGCCTGCGAAGGCGTGCAGTGCATTTATCACGCCGCCGCCCGTGTCGGCGACTGGGGCCCGTGGCAGGAGTTCGTCGAGATCACCGTGGAGGGCTCGAAGAACCTATTCGACGCCGCCGAGGCCGCCGGCGTGCCGCGGCTCATCCACATCAGCAGCATCAGCGTCTACGGTCACATCAACGTCCCCGGTCTGGTGGTCGACGAGACCCGGACCGAACTGGGCGCTAATCTCTACAAATGGTCGTATTACACCCGCGCCAAGGTGATGGTCGAGGAGGAAATTCGACGCCGCCAGGCCGCCGGCACCCGCGTGAAATTCACCATCATCCGCCCGAGTTGGCTCTACGGACCGCGCGACCGGGCCACGATCGCCCGGCTGACCCGCATGGTCCGCCGCGGCAAGGCCAAACTTCTGGGCAGCGGCGACAACCGCCTGAATGTCGTATACGCCGGCAACGTCGCCGAGGGCTGCATCCTGGCCGCCGACAACCCGGCCTCTGTCGGACAGGTGTATAATTGCAGCAACGATGGCGTCCTTACCCAGCGGCAGTATTTCGACCTCGTCGCCAAGTCGATCAACGCCGCCCCGGTCACCAGTCGACTGCCCTACAAGGTCGCCTACCGGATTGCCTTCGTCCTGGAGTGCATCGGCCACCTGTTCAAGACGAAGAAGCCGCCGATGATCACTCGGTATGCCGTCTGGCTGATGGGCCGCGACACATTCTTCTCCGCCGAGCGGGCCCGTAAAGAACTCGGCTGGAAGTCGACGGTCGGCTATGAAGAGGGAATTCCGATGACCATCAAGTGGTATGAGGAAAGTGTGCGGGGGAAAGCGGGTTCAGCGTGACAAGTGGGTGTAACAGCCGGGTTGCTGTCGATGCGGCCCATAATGGCCCTGCGCTGGAATCCCTGTGCCGTTTATCGAATTGAATTCGACGTCTTTCCGTGTAGAATTCAAGCATGAGCCGCGAGACGCAGGAAATAGTGGACATTTGTGAGCAGTTGCCCGGATCAAAGCGGGCCTCCGTGACGGACTTCGCGCGGTTCCTGCTCGCCAAGGAAGGTGATTCGCGCTGGGAGCAGATCATCGCCAATCCTCATCCACTCCCCAAGCTGGATGCCTTTCTTGAGCACTCGGCCCGCGAGTCGGTTGAGCCATTGGACCCCGATAAATTGTGAAGTCCCTTGTCCGGCCAAGTTTTTGGCGTGCGTACGCCGCCCTCGACCCCCGCGTTCAAACGGCGGCTCGAGAAGCCTACCGAGTCTTCGCGGCGAATCCCGAACACCCCTCTCTGCGATTCAAGAAATTGCAAGGATACGAGCACGTTTGGTCGGTTCGAATCAACGCCCAGTTCCGAGCAGTCGGCGTGCTCGGCTGACACGAACGAATGGGCCTGGATCGGTTCGCACAGCGACTTTGACAACAAGTTCGGGTAGCCGTGAGACTGATCCCACCCAAGTAAATCTGATTGGTTGCGAGTCACGCATCGGGGCTGGTCGCCGATATACTCGCTCCCATGCGGAAGTTCTACATCCTCGACACCAACATCCTCCTGCACGATCCCAACTCCATCGTGCACTTCGCCGACAACGTCGTCGTCATTCCCATTGAAGTCATCATCGAGATCGACCGCTTCAAGCATGAATTCAGCAGCCGCGGCCAGAATGCCCGCGAGGTCTCGCGCCTGCTCGATCAACTCCGCGCCGGTCAGAGCCTGGCCGAGGGCGTCGAACTGCCCAACGGCGGCGTGCTTCGCGTGCATTGCGGGCACGACGTTGAAGGCGACATGCAGCGGATCAGCGCCGACTCCGAGATTCTGCGCACCGCCCGCGAGATCCGCCGCAATGAGCCGAATGCCGCCGTCATCATCGTGACCAAGGACATCAACCTGCGCATCCGGGCCGACGCACTTGGGTTGCGGGCCGAGGACTACACCAGTGACCGCGTCGGCCTGGCAGATCTATACACCGGACAAATTGAATTGGCCGAGCCGACCGACATCGTGCGACAGTTCTCAGAAACCGGATCCATGCCTCTTCCGCCGGGTGCAAGCACCTATCCCAACGAGTTTGTGCTGCTCAAATCCAACAACGGCTCAGCATTGAGCCTGCTCGGGCGCGTCGACGAGGCGTGCAAGTTCATCGTGCGCATCCACGAACCCGACAAGCCCGTCTGCGGCGTCAAACCGCGCAACAAGGAACAGTATTTTGCCCTCGACGCCCTGCTCGACGAACGCATCAAACTCGTGACCATCATGGGCAAGGCCGGCACCGGCAAGACCCTGCTCGCCCTTGCCGCCGGGCTGCACCTGGTCGTCCAGCGGAAAAGTTACCGCAGTCTGCTTGTCACCCGCCCCACTACCCCGGTCGGCAAGTCGCTCGGGGCCCTGCCCGGCGGCGTCGACGAGAAACTCGCCCCGTGGATGAAACCGATCACGGACACGCTGGAGACGCTGATAGATTCGGCCGGCGTCGTAGGCGGCATCAAGAACGCCCGCGACCTGTGGTCGACCGGACTCGTCGATGCCCAGCCGCTGTCGTACATCCGCGGCCGCAGCCTCACCAAGCAGTTCCTCGTGGTCGACGAGGCCCAGAACCTCACGCCGCTGGAGATCAAGACGATCATCACCCGCGTCGGTCACGGCACCAAGGTCGTGCTGACCGGCGACCCGTACCAGATCGACAACCCCTACGTCGATACGTCGAGCAACGGCTTCAACTACCTCGTCAACCGCTTCAAGGCCGAGCCGATCGCCGCGCACATTCAGTTGTCCAAGGGCGAGCGAAGCCACCTCGCGGAGCTGGCCGCAAATTTGTTGTAGCTTGCATCAGCAATTCGATTGATCAGAGCCGGACTGTCCTCAGTCCGGTATGGCCTTGTTCCCTCTCCCTGGAGGGAGAGGGCCAGGGTGAGGGTGCGGATCGCGCGCGTGTTGAAGATGACGCGCCTGCCAACCGGCCTGAGGACAGGCCGGCTCTGACCCAAAGCGACATCTTAGAAAATAGCGCGTCTGCGCACGCGGATTCTGTCATGCCGTACAATTCCCATCCATGAGTTTCGAACAACGCACCGCCGACAACCCACTGCGAGGCGTCATCGCCGTCATCCAACAGGACGGCCGGCTGCTGATGATCCGTCGATCGGCGCATGTCCGATCGCCGCTGACGTGGTGCTTCCCCGGCGGCGGCATCGAACCGGGGGAAACGCAGGAGGCCGCGCTCATTCGCGAGTTGCAGGAGGAATTGTCGCTCGAAGTCGAACCGGGCCAACACCTGACGACGCAGACCAAGCACGACGGCCGACTGGTGTTGTACTGCTGGTCGGCCCGTATCCTCGCAGGCGAGCCCATCCCGTGTCCGAAGGAAGTCGCCGAGGTGGAATGGATGAGCCCGGCGGCAATTCGAGCCCGCGAGAAGGTTCTCCACGGAACCACGGACATTCTCAATCTAATCGGGTTGTAGAAATGGCGGTCGATCTACTCCCTCTCCCTGGAGGGAGAGGGCCGGGGTGAGGGTGACGCATGCGCGAAAACCTTACGATTCCGGTCGGTCCCTGAGCACGATCCGCCCCTTCGCATCCCTGATCGGCCCGCCGAGATACCAGAGATCCCGACCCGGCCCCGCTTTCGCACGGTACAACTGCGTAAAGCTCGAATGCCACAACGATGTATATTCGCCCAGCCCCGGACAGGTGCCCAGATACAGATCGTAGGAATCCTCCGCCTTGATGGGAGGCAGGTCCTTCAACCAGCCGGCCGGATAGTCGATGGGGTCTGTGGCCGCCTTTCCGACGAGGAACTCTTCCGCCTCTCGGATCATCACAACCGGCCTGTTTTTCGCCATCAAGCGCATGCCTTCCGGGTTGCCGGTCCAGCCTGTTTTATGCACCCAGTCTGAATATTGAAAACACAGAATCACGCCGGAGATGAATACCAGCGTCGCAATCGAAAACCGATAAATGCGATCTGCGATTAACAACACAATCAGCCAGATGCAGCCGGCCGGAATCACCCACTGGAACATAGGATCGCCTTGATTGCACCGATGCCGGCACAACAGCCCGTTCAAGCATACGAATCCAGCGGCCAAGGTCGCGGCGAGAAGATGGCGAGATTGCGGCCTTCGCCCGTCCGCGAAGACCAGCAATGCCAGCGTGCCAACCGGCAGCGCAAGCATCACGACCGCATGCACATTCACCCAGATTGTCAGGTCTTCGCCGTTCATCAGATGCCACCGCTCGCCCGTACGCCCAACGATTCTATCCTCGCCCGGGTCCGGGATTGCGGTATCATTTCCAATATCGATCCAGCAAACGGGGCCCGCGCGTGCATCACGATCACACCCATGGCGACTTGCCCCTCAAAATAGACCTGCACACCCACATTCTGCCCGAACGCTGGCCCGACCTGGCCGAGCGGTATGGCTACGGCGGCTTCATCCGGCTGGAGCACCACGCCCCCTGCCGCGCGAAGATGATGGTCGACAACCAGTTCTTTCGCGAGATCGAGTCAAACTGCTGGGACCCGGTCGCCCGCATTGCCGACTGCGACAAGACCGACGTCAACGTGCAGGTCCTCTCCACCGTGCCGGTCATGTTCAGTTACTGGGCCAAGCCCGAGCACACGCACGACCTGTCGCAGATCCTGAACGACCACATTGCCGAAGTCGTGGCGCGACACCCGACGCGATTCGCCGGCCTGGGCACCCTGCCGATGCAGGCGCCGGATCTGGCCATCCGCGAGTTGGAGCGGTGCGTCCGCGACCTGAAACTGCCCGGCGTGCAGATCGGCAGCAATATCAACAAGTGGAACCTGAGCCAGCCGGAACTCTTCCCGATCTTCGAGGCAGCAGCCGAACTCGGCGCGGCGGTCTTCGTGCATCCGTGGGAGATGATCGGTCAGGAGCGCATGAAGCAGTACTGGCTGCCCTGGCTGGTGGGCATGCCGGCCGAAACCTGCCTCGCCATCTGCTCGGTCATCTTCGGCGGCGTGCTGGAGCGGCTGCCCAAGTTGCGGATCGGCTTCGCCCACGGCGGCGGCTCGTTCTGCTGGACCATCGGACGCATCGAGCACGGCTACCATGCCCGACCCGACCTGGTGCAGGTGGACAACGACCGGAACCCGCGTGAATACATGGGTCGATTTTACCTCGACTCCCTTGTGCACGACCCCGACGTGCTGCGCCACCTCATCAAACTCGTCGGCGCCGAGCGCATCGCCCTCGGCTCCGATTACCCCTTCCCCCTCGGCGAGGCCACACCCGGCGAGATGATCGCGTCCATGACTGATCTGCATGAAACCACGGTCAAGCGGCTGTTGGCGGGAACGGCGCTGGAGTTTCTCGGTCTGGACCGCTGTGTGTTCCTGGGCACACCTTGATCCCCTATTCCGACGAGTGACTCCCTTGAACTGCACGCGGGCGATCGTGTGCTCGGCAGGCGGCCGATTGATTGACCGGACACGCGGCGACTGCGTACACTGAACCCAGCCACGCGTTTCGAAACAGGCGAGCCCATCAGACCCACGAACGCCAACCCCGTGGAGGAGGCTGCGCCATGACAGGTCCCACCAGTCGACCCCGTTTCAATTGCGCTGCTGCCTGCTGCGCGTACGCCGCCATTGTTGCAGTTTGCCCGCCGGCGATCGCGGGCGACTGCGTCATCACACCGTCGCCCGATTGGAAGCACGCCGTCTCGGTTCCTTTCGATCCGTTCCGCGTTGCCGGACTGTCCGCCGAGCGGCCCGGCTGGATCAAGTTCACGATCCTGACCTGCGACCTGACGAAAGTCTATTTTCAGGACAGCGTCGCGTTTCCGTTTCACTACAACTTCGCCGCACAGCGCCTCGATCCCTTCCTCGGCATGACGCCGGCGGCTTTTGAGCAGGTCAGCCTGTTTGCCTCGGGTCAGCAGGCCATCCTGGGGTCCATTCTGATCCCGCCGGAATCTCCCATGACCCCCTTCATTCCCGAGTATGGGATTCAACTTGTGCGGCAGGATCCCTATGACCTGGCCACGACCATCAACCTGCTCAACCTCGTGAAATCCAAAATCACCGCCGAGCCAAATGTGACGGCATTCTATTTTCCCACGTTCGAGCAGGCCGCATTCGCCGAGGCCAATCGCAATGCACTCGCCGCCGCCGGATTCGAGGTCAGCTCCACGGCGCGCTGGGCGACCGGCAACAGTTGCTACGCCAACGGCTGGGCCCTCGGACGATTGAAGTACGTCCCGGGCACGGGCATTGCCGCCGCCTACGCCAACGGCACACTTGGACCGACCGACATCCTGCTCACCGACGGCGTACCCGCCGAGGTGCCGTTTCTCGCGGGCATCATCACCCTGACGCCCTCCGCCCCGACCTCGCACGTCGCCATTCTCGCCGGCACCTGGGGCTCGCCGTTTGTCCACCTTTCACAAGCCGCCGATGCCGAGCGGGCGCAGGCGCTGATCGGACGCAAGGTGGTGCTGCGAGCCACGCCGGGGGAGTACTTCAACCAAGGTTGCGACGTTCGCCTCATTGATATCGAGGCCGGCCTCCCACCGGGTTTGGAGGCCGAAATCCTGGCCCTCAAGGCCCCGCCCACCCTCAACCTCCCGACGCCCCAGCCGTATCCGACCTACAGCGCGCCGACCAACGGACTGCTGATCACCGATTCGCAGTATTTCGGCGGCAAGGCCGCCAACTTCGGCATCCTCCGCCGGTCGATCCCCAACAACTCGCCCGTCTCAGTTGCCTTCTCCTTCAAACTGTGGAACGAGTTCCTCGATCAGACGATCTCCACCGGCCAGACCCTTCGCGCCTACATCGCCGGTCGCCTGGCGGGTTTCACCTGGCCGCCCAATCATGCCGTCGTCGCCTCGACGCTGACGGACATCCGAAACGTCATCCGGTCGAATTCCGCCACGCAGTTCACGCCGGCTCAGCAGGCCGCGGTGATCGCGATCCTGCAGGACCCGCAATACGGCTTCGATCAGACTCGCAAAATTCGTTTTCGCAGTTCGACCAACTTCGAAGATGGCGACGAATTCACCGGGGCGGGCCTCTTCGACAGCTTCAGCGGCTGTCTTGCCGACGAACTCGACGGCGACAACGCGGGACCGAGCATCTGCGACCCGACGGAAAATGACGAACGCGGCGTCTTCCGCGCCATCCGCCGCGTGTACGCGAGTTTCTACAACGACAACGCCTACCTGGAGCGGCTTCGCCACAACGTGCCCGAAAGCCAGATCCAGATGGGCATGCTCGTGCATCATTCCTTTCCAGACCCGTTCGAAATGGCCAACGGCGTGGCCACGGTCACATTTCAAGGCTTCCATACGCAGATTCAGCTCGTAACGCAGATCGATGCGACGTCAGTCACCAATCCGACGGACGGCTCGATCCCCGAGGAGGCGGTGATCGACGTCTACAGTTTCGGCACCTTTCCGAGCATTCGCCGCGAATCGAATCGGGTGCCACTCGGGCAGACCGTGCTCGAATGGCAGGCCGAATATCTGGAAATGGCCTCGCTGCTGATGGCCGCCGCCAATCGCTACAATTTGGAAAGTGCGACACCGGCCGCCTCATTGGAATTTGAATTCAAGAAGGAAGCGCCGTCGGGCTCACTGAGCATCAAGCAGGTGCGCCGTCTGCCGGTGCCGAGCACAACCCCGACAATTACGCCCTTTCTGATCAACGAGCCCACCGAGTATTGCGTATTTCAGGGTGAAGCCGGCGATGCCATGGCCAATCACCGCCTGAAGTGCCGGTTGCAACTCAGCACGCACAGCCTTCGCCTGACGCCGCAGAACCTGCAAGCGACGCTCATCGCCGATGTGAACATGGAATATGCCGCCGAGTGCGATATTCACACCGTCCAATCAGCCATGACCGCCCTGCCCATGCACACCCACAGTCTGGTGAACCAGCGTTCGACGGACGGCTGGCGCTTTGCACACCTGCAGAATCCACGCACTTATTCGTTGATCATCGACGGGGTCGGCGGCCTCGTGTCCGAACTGCAGAGCCCCGTCCTGACGCTGCGCGATCTCGGCACGCCCGCGCCGAGTTACCGCCATCGCTGCATTCAGATGCGTGTCGAGTTTGACGATCCTGTTCCCTATGCCCCGGGCTCTCCGATATTTGATCCGGAGGAAGTGGTGGTGCTGTGCCCCTGCCGCGATGCGGGGTCCGCACAATTCAACCCACCCATCGTCTTCGACGAACCGGGCGGTGTGTCGGTGGCGACGACATACCGGTATGTCACTGAGTTCTTCGGCTTCGGCGGGTTCACCGCCCCGCTGGATCGATTCGATCACACCATCATCTCCGGTCTGACCACCGAGCCGATTCTGCTCAGAAGCATGTACTCGCAGACCTTCCGCCCCCAGCATCACAACTTCGCCGAGCATTTTGTCTTCGAACCGCGCCTGGAACCGGGTCTGCCTGCGCAACAGCTCGCCGAGTTGGACGCGGCGGGCGTGCGGATCATTCACGTTCTCGGCGGGAACTTTGGTCCAGGCGGCGACTTCGCGTTCTTCAGCGCCGCGCAGACCGGTCAACCCTGCGGGCCTTGTGCCGACGTGCTAAGGGGCGACGTCAATGGCGACCTGCTGACCGACGGCCGCGATGTCAGGCAGTTTGCACACATCTTGCTGGGCGGCGCGGCGCCGCCGGCCGAGGTGTGCGGTGCGGACACGAACCGCGACGGCTCAGCCAATCTTCAGGACATGGCTACATTTGTGCAATGCCTGCTGGGCGACTGTCCGTAGGGGACGTGGCCTACTACAGACGCAGGAAGTACTCCATCAATTCGCTGCCGCGCTCGATGTGCAGATCGCTTGCGGCCGCAATGGACTCGTCGAATCCCGGCGCGCCCACGACCGCGGCCACTCCGGTCCCCGCCATCACAAAAGGAACCGAAACCGCACTCGAGGTTTTCTGTGCCGTGGACACGGCGTGATCGGCGGCGACGAGCAACCGCCACTGGTCAAACCCCTGGACATGCTCCAGCAACCGTCGCACCACGTGAACGTCGATCCGCTCGATTGCCGTCCGCTTCGCCAGAGCATCGCCTGCATGGCCGGCCTCACAGGGCGACTCAAAATGCACGACGACCAATTCGTGTTCATCGGCCGCCGCAACGGCCAGGCCTGCGGCATTCTCGTATGCGGCCGTCCCCGCGTCATAACCCACGGTCATGGGCATCGGCGTCATGCCCAGGAGTTTCGCCAGTCCCACGCCGAAATCAGAATCACAGACCATCGCCGCGCGGAGTCCATATTGTTGTCTGAATCTTGGGAGTATCGGCATTACGCCCTGACCCCAAAGCCACAGAGCCGTGGCCGGCGTCTCGCCCAGATCGCGCCGCACCTGGTTCACTTCGTGGCTTGCCAGGATCGCATCGGCCCGGCGCATGAAATCGGTCAGCCGCTTCGCGCCGCCGCCGCGCGGTCGGTAGTCTTCCGCCGCCTCGCCCAGGATGTCCTGCGGCGCGGTGCAGGCGGCGTCGAGCATGTCCATGCCGCGCACCACGGCAAGGTGCTGATAGCCATGCCCCAGGTGAATGCGTATGCCCGTGTCCCGACTGACATCGTCGACACGCTGCAACAGGGCGGCCGCCTCGTGCGTGCGAATCGCGCCGCCGGTGTGATCGACCAGGATGCCATCGACCACGGTGACCAGATGGCAGCAGAATGCAACTTCATCCCGGCCCAGCGACACGCCCCGGCCCGCGGCCTCGATCGGCCCGCGCCCCGTGAAGTACGCACCGGGGTCATAGCCCATGAGCGAAACAAGACCGACGTCGCCACCCGGCGCAAGCCCCTCGGGAATGGTCCGAACGAGGCCCACGCGCCCCTCCGCCGCGAGCCGATCCAGCGTCGGCGTGGAGGCGGTTGCCAGCGGCGTCCGCTCGCCGGCGTTCGGATCAAAATCGTCCGCCCCGCCCCCCAGAACCACCATGACAAATCGTGCTGGCATGACCTGTTGATGCCCGATTCAACTGCCCATTCTGAACCAATGCGCGGCTTTGCGCGACGCAGCATGATAGCGGCGGCGACATGTCCGCAATCCCCGTGAACACGAAGATATTCCGCACCGGAGTCCGCCTTCGACGCAGCACGCTCGCACACGGTACACTGCATTCAATGACCACCTCTGTTCGCCCCGGCTCCCCATTCGGCGTCTTCTGCATTCTGGGAACGCTGATCGGATGGGCCAGCGTCTTCTTGTTTCTCAAATTCTTCACGAATCAGATTGACGCCTGGACCGCAAACGGCTGGCGATACGGTCTCTCCGCGCTCCTGTGGTTGCCGGTGCTGCTCGTGGGGCTCGCACGAAACAACCTGCCCGCCGGGATCTGGAAACTCGCCTTCGTTCCGGCGGCCATCAACTGCGTCGCCCAGGTCATGTACGCCATGGCGCCGTACTACATCGGCGCGGGCTTTGCCGCTTTTCTCGTGCGCGTGTCCGTCGTCTCTTCCATGTGCGGGGCGTTTCTGCTGTTCAGCGATGAACGAATCCTGTTTCGCAGCGTCAAATTCTGGATCGGACTCGCCGCCGTGGTCCTCGGTTCGTGCGGCACGATCTATTACAGCAACGCATCATTCCACGGCGGAGCCGTCATCGGCATCGTCTGCGGCGCGGCTTCGGGACTTCTTTACGGATTTTACTCCGTCAGCGTTCGCTACTACATGCGCGGAATTCCCTCTCTCACCGCGTTTGCCGTGATCTGCCTCTACACCGCGGCCGGACTCGTCGTGCCCATGGTGATCTTCGGCAAGGAGCACGGACTTGCCGTCCGACATCTATCTGGTTTCTCGTGGACCATGCTGGGCCTGTCGGCATTTGTCGGCATCGCCATGGGCCACGTGCTCTACTATGCCGCGATCGCCCGGCTCGGCGTCGCCGTCAGTAACGGCATCCTGCAGGTCGCACCGTTTCTGACCGCGGTGGGGTCGCTCTTGATATTCGATGAACGGCTGACGGTCGGCCAGTGGATCTGCGGTGCAGTGCTGTTCGTCGGCGCGGTCCTGCTGCTCGCCGCCGAACAGGCCCGTCACCGAAATCCGACGACGGACAAGGAGGCGATGGCGCTGGCAATCGATGTCGAACGCACGGCCCCCAATGCCCGGCTGGCGCCAATCCCAGTCAGCGTGGCCTCCAATCTGAGGGACGCATGACCATGCCACACGACTTCAACCGCGCGTTGGAAATGCTCGCCACCCTGATGCGCGAGGCCGAATCGGCCGTCGCCTTCACCGGCGCGGGCATCAGCACCGAAAGCGGCATCCCCGATTTCCGCAGCCCCGGCGGCGTGTGGTCGAAAAATGCCCCGGTCTTCTATCAGAACTTCCTCAACGATCCGGCCGAGCGCCGCCGCTACTGGCGCCTGCGCACCGAGAGCATGCAGACCATGCTCCACGCGCAGCCCAACGCCGGACACGGCGTGCTCGCCCGCTTGGAGGACGACGGCCGCATCGTCGCGCTCATCACCCAAAATATCGACGAACTGCATCAACGCGCCGGCAGCCGCCGCGTGCTTCAACTTCACGGCACCGCGATGACCGTCAGTTGCCTGGATTGCGACAAACGCTGGCCCGCCGCGGTCATTCAGGAGCGCGTCGTGGCCGGCAACGAGGAGCCGGTCTGCGACGAATGCAGCGGGATCCTGAAATCAATGACCGTCTCATTCGGCCAGGCCATGCCAGAGGACGTGATGCGCGACGCGACGGCGCTGGCCCAGGACTGCGATCTGTTCCTCGCGATCGGTTCCAGCCTCGTGGTCCAGCCCGCCGCCGCGCTGCCGGCCATCGCCAGGACCTGCGGCGCGAAACTGGTCATCATCAACCGCGACCCCACGCCGTTGGACGACATGGCCGACATCGTGATTCGTGCGCCCATTGGTGAAACGCTGACGGCGATGATCGAGCGCCTGGGCGAAGCGCGATTGCGGAATAGCGAATGAACGGGGAGTGCGGACCTCTGGTCCGCCGCGTTTGAATCGGCGAGTATCAAATGTCCCATGATCCTCATTGAGCCGGAGGGCTTGCCCTCCGCGCCTCTGCGAAATAGCATCCCCTCACAAGGAGCCCCTGCCATGCCCCACCGCCGTTACGCCCGCAAATGGAAACTCCTCGCCGCCCTCAGCATTGGCCTCTGCCCGGCCTTCGGCCTGGGCTGCCTGCAACAGATCTTCGCCTCCATCGGCGCGACGTTCTTTTGACCTGCACGTCAATTGACCCTTCCCCTCGCAGTGCGCGGTCGATAACTCACCTCGCGCGGCGACCGCGCGTTTCCTCGACGTCTGGCACCCATTGGCCTAGAATAAAGAGACCCGGTGCCATATGGTTTCACGAAATTCAATCATCGAAGTGGACCCGTTGACCGCTCAGGCCCTCGCAGACCACGCCGCAGGACTCGGATTGTCCGTGCCCGAGTTCTTGCGAAGGCAGTTCGTTGGAGCCGACGACTCCACTCCCATCGTCGATGTGGACGCCTGGCTGGATGAGTTGTCAGAAGGCTCAGAGCGCCTCCCGCCCCTGCCGACCGATTTCTCCACGAAAGACATCTACGCGGACCACGATTGATGGCGTGCTTTCTCGATTCAGGCGTCCTGCTTCGAACTGTCCATCGCAGCGATCCCCGTTACGTCGAGGTCCGCGCTGCCGTTCGTGAGGTGCTCCGACAAAAGACGCCGCTCTTGACGGGTCTTCAGCACTTGGCCGAATTCTGGAATGTGACCACGCGGCCGCCAGGCGAACGCGGCGGGTTCAGCCTGCCGCTCGCCGAGGCCGCAGGCAAATTGCGAAGGATTTGTCGCGGCGTAAAGGTCATCACCGAAATGCCTCCCACGCCGGACATCTGGAAGACACTCATCCAGAAACACGGCGTCAAGGGTGTGCAGGTGCATGACGCCCGAACCGTCGCCCTCATGCTCACACATTCGATTACCAACCTGCTGACGCTCAACAAGGCGGACTTCATCCGCTATCAAGGCGAGGGAATCATCGCGATCACACCCGCCGAATTTCTGGCGACCGGTCACTTTTCCGGATAGTTTTCTCTACAGAAGCCCCACCCATGCCCCACCGCCGCCATGCCCGCAAATGGAAACTACTCGCCACCCTCACGACCGGCTTGGCCTACGCCAGCGGCTTCGGTTGTCTGCGCGAGATCTTCGCCTCCATCGGCGCGACGTTCTTTTGAACGACCGTGCAAATGCCGATCGGCGAAGAAACCATGTCCCTTCGCGTCGGCGTCTCAGATGACATTGAATCAGTCGCCCGTCTAATCCCGCAATTCCAGCCCGTCCGCGTCGCGCATCGAGCCGGTCAGGCAGAGGATGCCTTCGATCAGACCCCAGATGCCGGTGATGCTCCAGCCGTAGCCGCAGGTCAGCAGGGTCAAACAAAGTTGCACAAAGCCCCAGCCGGTGTAGCCGAGGTAGAAGCGGTGGACGCCCAAGCCGCCCAGAAAAATCCCCAGCAGGCCGGCGGCGATCTTGCTCTTGCGAGAAAGACCGTAGGCCGGCCCATAGGGCATGGGGAATCCGCCCGGCATGACGTTGGGGATCGGCGGCAGCGATGCGGCCGGCGTCGGGCGCGGCTTATCGAATCCGGCGGAGGTCTGGGTGACATCCATGCCGCGCTCGACTGCGACGGCACGCGGTGTCGCTGGCGGTCCCGGCACGCGGCGCAGCGCTGCCGAGAGTGCGGGTAGTGAATCCGCGGCAATCGGGCGGTCGGTCCCGCGCTCGATGAGCACGGTGGCCGCAACGATGCGGCCCTCCATCACCCACGCGATGAGGGTATCCACGTCGGCCGGACCATAGCGCTGGCCATCATGTCCCTGTACGAAGTAATACACGTCGCCCATTCTCCACGGGAGCCGGGTGGACCACAAATCACGGGAATGAGGCGAGGTCGGGCGCCCACCCCCCGGTAACAGTCAGGGCTTGGCGGGCGCGTCAGTTCCCGATCGGTTCCAACGGCTCCATATCCGTATTCTCGAACGACGACGAAGTATTTCCGCCAGTGGGCGCTTTTTCCACTGCCGGCTTGGCGGTGGTTCGCGTGTCGCTCATCTCAATGGACATCGTGGAATCGCCCGCGTTCTTTCCCGCAGGGCTGCCAGATTGAGCCGGAGAGGCCGGGCCGCTGCTAAAAGTCGGGGTTGGGGATGAGAAGGAAATGGTGCCCGCCGGATCATCCGCCCCGATGGCGGCCTTGTCGATCGGGTTTTCGGCACTCTCCTCGCCGCTGCCCGTGCCGAGCGATGTCACGCTGGAGGCAACGTAGAAGGTCATCCGGGCAGCGTTGCTGTAATCCTTGCCGGACGCCTTGATGCCGACGATCTGGCCGATCCACTGATCGACGTTCGGCGATACGCTTGAAGGAATATCGACGTAGGCAATTGTCGCCCCGCCCTTCGGATTGACCAGCCGGTAGCGCCGCCTGTCCGCGCCAAAGGCCATGCTTCGGCGCAATTCACCGACGACGTCGTAACTGATCGGGGCCGAATAGGAAGCCACGCGACGGGCGATGGCGATTCGCTCCTCGTCGGAGCGCTTGCGGTAGGCCTCCAACTCCTGCGCCTCCGTTGCCAGGGCCATGCGCGAGTTCTGAAGGGCGATGCGATCGTTGAGTTGGCGAATGCGAATCCGGGCGATCTCCTTGGCGACCGGCTCGTCGTCCTGAATCGAAATCGGTCCGAAGCGATCGCGCAGCAACGCGAGTTTCTGGTCGCGAATCGGCTTGCGCAACTCCGCCTGCATTTCGGCCTCCAGCATCTGAATCGCGGCGTCATATCGACCGGACCCCGTCGCGGAGGTAATTTCGATGGTTGTCACATTTCGCCCATCGATCGGCGTCGCATTCGAGGGTGGCGACGTGGCGAAGGGCGACGCGACGACCGGGGATGCCGGCACCGCCGCCACGCCGGTGTTGGACGGGCTGCTCAGACTGACAGATGTGTTCGCGCTCGGACGGGAGCCGTCGTTGGCCGCGAATTGCGATTCGATCCATGCGGTCGTGCCGTCCTCGCCCACCGGGCGGCCTTGCGGCGACGGGACGCGGGGCGTCGAGTCAACCGCAATCGGATCGCTTTGCATCGCGGGCCGGGCCGGATTGACGTCCACGGAAATGGGCTCAATGTAGGCGGGATTCGCGGCAGATGCGGTCGCGTTCGTGTCGACTGGAAGCGGAATTGCGACGTCGGTCTTGATGGCCCGGGGTTCTTCATCCGGGACGCGTGTCGCCACGGCCGTCGCGGCAACGGGCTGCTTTGAAACGGGTTTCTCCCGCTTTACCGCCGAGGCGGCGATCGACGGCTCCGGCGCCACCAGCGACGACACCGGACCGCCCTCCGACATGTACTTCTCGAGCAGCCCGCTGCGTGTTCGCTCGGGCACCTGGGCAACGTATTGCGCGCTGATGAACAGGTTCGCCCCCTTGGGCGGCACCACTTTGTAGAAGCCGTCGGCCTCGCCAAGAATGGTGACTGTCGCGCCCTTGGCAAGAAGCACCTGCGTGCTGGACTTGCGCCGCTCCAGGTCGCTGCCGGCGCGAACGTAGACATTCTCCTGCGACACCGTTCCGGTCTTGCCGTCCTCGGACTTCTGCACCAGCGAGGCATCGATGTAACTGAAACTGCCCACCGGCGGGACGATTTCATACCAGCCGTATTTTTCGCCGAGCACCAGGACGCGCGTGCCCGGCCCGACCTTGGTCGTGGGGTAGTAATTGCTGCCGGCCCCGCTGCGAATATAGACGCTGGACCCGGTGACCTCGCCTTCCCATGGGAAGTTGCGATTCGCCACCGACTCCGAAGACTGGGCAATCGCCCTGTCCGGCGTGGCGGTCAACATTGCAGACGCAATCACGATGGCGAGAATGGATGTAAGCCCGCGCATGTGCGAAACCTCCCTGCTGCGCATGAGTCGTCGGCGTGGATTGCCGTCGATTTCCGTGACAACAACAACCCGAAGTTAGGCCCTGAACCCCGAAATGTCAAACATTCCCGGACCAGAACCGGTCTCAACAACCCGCCCGCCGTGCAATATGATCCCGCATACCAGTGCCGCCCTTCACTCTCGCCGGGGTCATCCATGCAGGTCATCGCCATCCGTCACGGCCAATCACTCGCCAACGCAGGTCTTGCCTCATCTCTCAACAGCGACCTCAGTCCGCTGGGCCATCGACAGGTTGAGCGCCTGGTCGAGCGCTTTCGCGGAACCGCCATCCGCGCGATCTACGCAAGTCCTCTGGCGCGATGCCTGCAGACCGCAAAGCCCATTGCCGAGGTTTCCGGCCTGCCGGTGCGGGTTCGGCCGGAACTCTTCGAATACCACGGATTGGAGCCTGGCACCCGTGTTGACTTGGGCTTGCGTCGCCCGGCCGAGTTTCAACCGCCGGCCGACGGCATCGGGCTGGATGCCGACGCAGGCCAAATTGCCGACTGGCCCCGCGTCGATGAATCCCGTCAGGATCTGATCGAGCGAACGCGCGCAATGACGCGATACCTGATTGAACGGTGGCCCGCCCCGGAGGACGTGGTGGTGGTTGTCAGTCACGGGAGTCCGATTGCCCGCCTGATCGACGCATGGCTGACCGATCAATCCGGGCCGTCATTTCGATTCGTGATTGAGAATGCGACGGCCAACACGGTGCGTTTCGAGAACGGAGTGCGCAGCCTGATCTGCCTCAACGAGGCGTCGCACCTGGCCGGGCTTGAATGCCGCAGGGCCGCCGCCAGAGAAGCGTGGTAATGAGGAGTGTGTGGGCAAAGCGGGCCTGCAACCAGGGAATCGTCAGGGCGTGCGGAAAACCGCGCACACAAACGCCTGAACGTCCTTGCCGTCGGTCACACCGTCATTGTTGACATCGCCGGCGCAGGGCGAGCAGCCGCCCGTGGAAGACAGCGCCGCATTCACGAAGGCCGTGATGTCAGCGGTGTTGAACGAGGCGTCGCAGTTGGCGTCCTTCGGGTCGCACACCGGTGCGGTGCTGGTGCGAAGCCGGAAAGCGAAATCACCCAGTGGACTCGCAATCGGACCCTGCCAGATGCCATCGTTCGGCGCACTGTCCGCGGAATAAAGGTTGTTTCCGCCGCTCCCCTGGCTCCACAACATGGCGTCCAGGTTAAACGCCGCGAGGACGGCGCCGATGTGAATCCAGTACTTGGGACCGGCGGGCAACGCCACCGGCGTGGACAAATCCACGGACATTCGAAACTCGTATCCGCCCAGCAGGAACTCGCCGCACGTCGAGGTGACCACGATGGCTGCCTTGGGAAAGGTCTGCGTGAACATCGGGGGTTCGACCGGGATGTTGCCGGGGCCGTTCGAGTAAATACTGACCGTAACAGCGGTGATGTTCGTCAGATCCTGGAAAGCGAAGTTCTCACTTCCGCCCCACCAGTCGACCCCGCTGATCGAGGCCGAGCTCGACAGCACAAAATCGTCGGCAAGCCGCTGGAAGAATCCGGGGTTGGCGATCTGGCCGTCCGAACGGACGCCCTGACCGGTTGCCGCGGGAAGTTGCTGATACGCCACCTGGCCGGTCGCGACGACCGGCAATACCGACATGGCGAGAATGACACCCCGACTCACTGCATAGCGCACCGTCTGCATCCGCCGCCTCCTGCGTGTTGAAAAAAGACGGACGCCAAGCCCCTGTCCCCAAAGGCACTGGTTATCGGTGTGTGCGGGCAAACGGCGTCGTGACCGAATATTATGCTACTGAATTGGCGTCGCAGGGTCAATCTAAACCGTGCTGGATTCGTAGGATATATCGGAAGTTTCGGTTGACAGGACGCCGATCGATGCCTACACGCCGCTGCGCCTTGCGCAAAAACAAAGCCACCCGGCAACGCTTGAGCGGCTGCCGGGTGGCCAATCTTGTAATTCGGACCTTGTTATCGTCGACCCGTTTAGGCCGAACCATCAGTCCTTTCGCTTGTCAAACCGGTTCTGATTCTTGCTTTCCGTGAAGCCGCCCTGGCCCTTCTGCAGCCGATCGTAGTGGCGGTCCAGCAGTTTGCGGGCGCGAGCCTCCTGCTCTTCAAGGGCCCGGGCCTCCATGGCCTGGCGTCGCTTGAGTTCATCGGCGCTGATGCCCAGTTTGTTGATTCGAGCCGCCTCTCGCTTCTGGCGATCGAGAAGCGCGGCGCGTTCCGCGGCGAGCCGTCGATCGACTTCCTGCTTTTCGGCGAGTTGCCGGGTCCGAAGGTCCGAGGGCACGTTCACTTTGTTATTGTTCTTAAAAATACGATCCGGGGTTCGGGTCGTATTGGCATTGAGTTTCGGACGGAAAAATCGAATGGTGTTCTGGTCTCGCTGAATTCCGCCGTTGCCGGGCCGATCGAAGTCGGCAATTCTGAACTGCTGAACGCGCCGATTGGTCCTCCGCTCGAAATCCTGACGGCGATAACTATTATTGACGACCATATTATTCACGACGTTGTAGTTCGTGACGTTACTGGTGTTCTGGATGATCGACACGTTGCGGGCGGGCCGTGCGAGGTAGGGACTGATGTTCTGCTGGTCCATCCAGCGCTCCTCCATGAACGACCACGCATGGTTCTTGATCTGGTTGACCTCCAGGCTGAAGTTGCCGAATTGCACGTTGATGGACGCCTGACTCGTCCCGGCCGGCAGCGGCGCCCAGCCTACGAATCCATTGCCGCGCCGCCACGCAACCCAACCGGGGCCCCACTGGGTGCCGGGAACCCAGACCCAGCCGTGCCACGGGCTGAAGTGCCATCGGCCGTAGTGATAGACGGCCCAGCCAAACGGCTCATTGGACATCCATGTCCAGCCGCATTCGGTCCAGACCCAGTAACCGTTGGTGAAGGGGCGCCAGTCATACCCTGTGTTGTAGGGCAACCAGACCCACCCGTAGGGTGGCATCTGGATCCACTCGCCATGCGGCGCGAGCGCCTGGTAAAATACACTCACGTCAACATATCCACCGCCCGGCCCGGGACCGGGGCGTCCGAATCCCCCGGGGCCGCCGGGGCCGCCGGGCTGCGCCATCGCGCGGCCCTCTGAAAAACAAACCGCGCCCAGAACGAGCGCTGCCATTGACATCAAACGCGTGCGCGACATGGAAGCTCCTTTGTGTTTGACTGCGTGACCTGTGTTGATACGCCTACCAACGCGGCGTCATTGTAGGAGTCGACACCAACTGCGAAAAGCGGATAGGCAGACGCAACGGCCGCCCGTGCCCTGCGAACGATCACAGGCGCGCAGGGTTATTCATGGCAATGATTTACAATTTGCGCACAAAGCGCCGTTCAACGCCGTCCATGACCCATTCATCGCCGTGTACGTGCGTGATCACCCAGAAATTGATTGAATATACTTGTATAATTCACAACAGCGCACCCCTCTCAAGCCTTGATTTCTCGCCCTAAATCGGCCTCGATGAGTCCGAATTGCCGCCCTAAACGCCCGCTTTCGTGGTCTTGCCGACGTGGGTCAAAAAAAAATGCACGCACAACCGGAATCAGCGGAGCGTCACGACTATCCTCGATGGCTTCCCTTGGAATGACGAACTTGTTATATTGAACAATCTTCCGGGTGCTTTCCGCGAACCGCCGGAGCCCCCATGCCGTTCTATAGGCGTCTGGCTGCCACTGGCAACGCACGGTCGAGAACAAACGTTGATGATGATACGGAGCCGCCAATTCGAGTGGGTTTTCAGGTCGTTGGGCCTGTACCTGGGGTGCCTCGCCCTGCTTCTCCCGTTGTCCCCCGGATTGATCCTCTCGGCAGCCCCATCAACCCAGCAACCACTCGATGAAGAAGAGTCTCGCAGCCCTGTCGAGACTGCCAAAATGGCCTTCGGGGCCATCCACCGCGAACAAGATCGACGCGAGCGACCCCAACCCCGCCGGACCGTCAATCAGAAACACCGCAACCAAAGCCACTCCGGATCATGTCTTTTTGATGCCAGGTCGGGAATTCAGCACGCCTACGACAGCCACAACGGTCTGGGCGGCCCATTGGTCGTTTGATCCTCCACACATTCCAAACATCGTTTCGGCCAACGCATATATAGGATGAACCGTCGCGAATCGACGGAATTCACTCGTGTAGACTTTAAGTCTCGCGGGCACGTTTCCGCGACGCGGAATCAGGCGTGTCGGCCGCTCGTTTCTCCGTCTGCGTCCACGGTGGTGGTCCGCAGGTGAAATTGGATTTTCAAAGGACACACCAGCCATGCAAAAACTGATTCAAGGCATCCATCAGTTCAATCACCAGGTCTTCAAGCGGAATCGCGAGTTCTTCGAGCAACTGGCAAAGGAGCAGCGACCCCAGGTTCTGTTCATCACCTGCTCGGACTCCCGCATCAATCCCAACCTCATTACGCAGACTGAACCGGGCGAACTGTTCATTCTCCGCAATGCCGGCAACATCATTCCGCCGTTCGGTTCCGGTTCCGGCGGTGAAGCCGCCACCATCGAATACGCCGTATCCGTCCTCCATGTTGCCGACATCATCGTCTGCGGCCATTCAGCATGCGGCGCAATGCACGGATTGATGAACGAGGAATCGCTCGTAGACGTGCCCGCGGTGAAGGAGTGGTGCAAGCACGCGGAAGCAACCCGCCGCATCATCAACGAGAATTACAAGCACCTCTCCGGACCCGCACGCACGACCGCCGCAATCGAGGAAAACGTCCTGGTGCAACTGGAGCACCTGCGCACCCATCCGAGCGTGGCCGCCGCGGCCAACCGCAACGGCATTCGACTGCACGGCTGGGTCTACAAACTGGAAACCGGCCAGGTGTTCCAGTACGAGGCCGAGTCGGGCCAGTTTGAACAAATTCGCGCCGCGCCCGAACTTGAAATGCAGACGTCCGACAACATGCCGTTCGAACGACCCGTGCCCACTGTCGGGAGTCGCAAGTCATGAACAAGGCGGCAACCCTCATCGACATTCCGGCATCGGGCCGGTTCGATCCCAAGCACGACCTTCTTGCATCGATCGTCGTGTTCCTGGTCGCGATGCCCCTCTCAATGGGCATTGCCATCGCGTCCGGCGCGCCGCCGGCCCTGGGCCTGTTCAGCGGCATCATCGGCGGCATCGTCGTCGGTCTGCTCGCTGGATCGCCCCTGCAGGTCAGCGGCCCTGCGGCAGGCCTGAGCGTCATTGTCTTCCAACTCATTCAGGAACTCGGCCTTCAGGCCCTGGGAATCGTCGTCCTGCTTGCAGGCCTGATTCAACTCGCCGCCGGCGTGTTTCGGATGGGCCAGTATTTCCGCGCGGTGTCCCCCGCTGTCATTGAGGGCATGCTCGCCGGCATCGGCGTGCTGATTTTCGCCGGACAGTTTCACGTGATGGTCGACGACAAGCCAAGTGCCGACGGCATCACCAACATCCTGTCGATTCCGGCCGCGGTGATGAAGGGCATCCTCCCTATGGACGACTCCAGCCACCACCTGGCTGCGATGGTCGGTCTCGTCACCATGGCCGTGCTGCTGTTTTGGAAGCCATTTGCACCCAAGTTCCTCAAGTCGATACCCGCGCCACTCGCCGGCGTGATCGTCGGCACCGCGCTGGCCTCGTCCCTCGGCTGGGCGGTTCAGCGGGTCGACGTCCCCGCGGCCATTCAGGATTCGCTCCATTTTGTAGCGATGCCGGACATGTCGGCAGGAACGATCAAAGCGCTTCTGATTTCGGCCACCACGCTGGCCCTGGTCGCCAGCGCCGAAACCCTTCTGTGCGCATCGGCGGTCGACAAAATGCACACCGGCCCGCGCACCAACTACGACCGGGAGATGATGGCCCAGGGCATCGGCAACATGCTGGCAGGCTCGATCGGGGCACTGCCCATCACCGGTGTCATCGTCCGCAGTTCGGCCAACCTCGTCGCCGGCGGACGCTCCCGCTGGTCGGCCGTGTTTCACGGCGTCTGGATCCTTCTGCTGGTCGCGGTCTTTCCGCAGGTGCTGCGGCTCATCCCGACCGCCAGCCTTGCCGCGATCCTGGTGTACACCGGCGCCAAACTCATGAATCCAAAGGCGCTGATGAACCTCTCCCGCTTCGGCAGGGCCGAAGTCGTCATTCACCTGGCAACCATGCTGATGATTGTCTTCACCGATCTGCTGACCGGCGTGCTGGTCGGCATCGGTCTCTCAACGCTCCGATTGCTCTACGTCTTCACGCATCTTCGCATCGAGGTGGAGGTCGATCGGGCCAACAATCGGACGGATCTGCACCTGGACGGCGCGGCCACCTTCCTGCGCAAGCCGCAACTGGCCGCCGTGCTCGAGTCGGTGCCGAACAACACCGCCCTGCATGTGCACCTGAAGGGACTGAGTTTCATCGACCACGCCTGTCTTGAGTTGTTTATGGACTGGGACCGCATCAACGAAAGCGCCGGCGGCGAACTCATCATGGATTGGGATCGATTGATGGGAGTATTCCGAAATACGTCGGCGGCCTCACCGAACGGGCAGGTCATGAAATCTGCAGTTTCCCCGGGAACAGCACACGCCGCCGGACCCGATCCTGGCGACCCCGCGCGCGAGGCGAAGAACGCCCGCACGCGCGACTCCGTCCTCTCAGGGTCGGGGGACCTGACTGGTAAGTGACAGGATGTGCCCGTCCGGGTCGCGAAAATCCACGGCGTAGAGATCGTGGGTGGCATCAGACGTAACAACGCGCGGCTCGCGTGAAAACGCGACGCCGCGCGTTTTTAATTCGGCATGCGCGGCATGGATGTCCGCGCATTCAAAAACGATCTCGGTCAGGTCGTGACCCGCATCGCGGGCGGTCTTGCTTTCATTCAGAATCAGGTCGATTCCCTCCACTGCATAAAAAGCAAAGCCCTCAAAACTGAACTTCAGGGTGAGGCCCAGGGTCTCGCCGAAAAACGCCATGGACCGCTTCAGGTCCGCCACCCGCAGAATGACCTGTGCGATTTTTCTTAGTCTGATGTCGCTTTCCATGGCGGCGTTGCTCCGTTTGGGTCCGCCCCCAGCGGGGTGACCGCTCTGTCCGAAAATAGCGGCCGCACACCCGGGGGCGAAGAAAGGCTAACCCGGGCGGTCAAACCGGGTCAATATTGGCGGAAGGCACCCCGAACAGGAGTCCCGCCATGTTGATTCGAAAACTGCTCATCACGTCGATTACTGCCTGCGGCCTCGGACTGGCCACCGCATGCCGTGACAACGACTGCGAAATTCGCGACCGGCGCGTCTACTATGAACCTGCGCCGCCCCCGGTCGTGTACCAATCGGCCCCGGTGGTCTATCAATCACCGCCGGTCGTGTACCGCCCGCGGCCGCTCGTGCGTGTTCGCAATCGATTTGTTGACGTGCGTGTCAACCGACGGGGCTGGCATGATCGCGGCGTGAATGTCAACGTCCGTCGCAATTGGGACTGACCCGCCGACGCATCAGCCCGGCAGGTCGAAGTCCTTCAGATCCAACTTGCGGAAGAGCACCTCGGGGATCGGCCCCAGTGCATGTCCGACCGGCAGCGGCTCCGCGGCTCGAAGCCAGGTCCACGCCGCCGATTCGACATTCAGCGACGCACGTATCTTTTCCGATGCGAAGGGCATGAACGGCTCCAGCAGCACGCCCAATGTTCGCACGGCCTGGATGCAGGCGTGAATCGTCGTGCCGGTGCGCACCTTGTCGGTCTTGCGGCTGGTCCAGGGCGCACGGGTGTCGATGTAGCGATTGCAGGCGCGGAAGGCCTCCATGACGCGCCCGAGCGCTGCCTTGAACCGCGCGGCCTCAATGTCGGCACCCACTTCGTCGGGGAGTTTGCGGATCATGGCCAGCAGGTCGTGCTCAATCGCCTCGGCATTGGCCAACTCCGGCACGGCGCGCCCGAAGTCATCGGTCACGATCTTCTGCCAGCGGTTTACGAAGTTACCCAGTGCCGCAATCAACTCGCTGTTGTTGCGTTCCACGAACTCCTCGAAACCCCACGCGGTGCGCTGGCTCTCCGGGGCGTTGATCGTGAGGTAATACCGCAGCGGATCGGGATCGCACATCTTCAGATAGTCGCCGATCCACACCGCCGTGCCGCGGCTCTTGCTGATCTTTTCCTCCTCCTTGCCGGGAAACTTGATATTCATGAAGGCGTTGGCCACCACGTTCGACGGCAATTGGTAGGCGCCGTGCTCCTTCGGGGCCTTGTAGCGTGAACCGGTCTCGCGGACCTCCTTGTCATTGAACTGCGTGCCCAGCAGCATCGACGGCCAGATCAATGCGTGGAAGACGATGTTGTCCTCACCGATGAAGTGGTAGATCTTGCAGGCCGGATTCTGCCACCAGTCTTTATACTTTGTCCAGTCGCCCTGGTTCTTTTCGCACCACTGCGCCGTGAAACTGACATAGCCGATCGGCGCATCGAACCAGACATACAGCACCTTGCCCGCTGCATCCGGATCGTCGAGCGGCACGGGAATGCCCCACTTCAAATCGCGAGTCATGGCCCGTTCGGGCAAACCCTGTTTGATCGCACCGAGGGAGAAGTTGGTCACGATCGGCCGCCAGTCGAGCGAGGTGAGACTGAACCAGTCGGCCAGCATGCCCTGGAACTTGCCCAATTCCAGATACCAATGCGCCGTCTCGCGCTTCTCGGGCGTGGTCTCGCTGATGACGCTCTTCGGATCGATCAGTTGCAGCGGGTCGTTGCTGTTGCCGCAGGATTCGCATTGATCGCCGAATGCCTTCGCATAGCCGCAGGGCGTGCCGTCGGCCTTTTTGTGGTAGCACGTACCGTACACATACCGATCGGGCAGGAAAATCTGCTCCTTGACGTCGAACCACTGGGCGGTCTTCCGTTTCACAAAATGACCATTGTCATAAATTGTGCGGAAGAACTCCTGGCTTAAGCGCGTATGGATGCCGAAGAACGCCGGCTGGTGCGTGCCGCCGTAGATGTCGAAATTGATGCCCAGGCCCGCGAAGTCCGCGGCCTGCATGGTGTGATAGCGGCCCGACAGTTCCGCCGGCGTCGTGCCTTCCTTGCGCGCCGAGATTTCGATCGCCACGCCGTTGTCGTCGCTGCCGCAGACGAACAGCACGTCGTCGCCGCGCGAACGCAGATACCGCACGAAGATGTCCGCGGGCAGATACGCACCCGCGATGTGGCCGACGTGCAGTCGGCCGTTCGAATAGGGCAATGCCCCGGTCACTAAAAATTGGCGTTTTGTCATATTGTTAACTTGCCATGCCGCCCGATCAGGATGCCTGCTGCACCGGTTGCCGTGCAACAGGCGACGTCGCTCCATTGCATCGTGCAACGATCCAATCCACAAGCGCACGATGAAACGGCGTCGGATCAGGCTCGAACTCGAGGGTGTGGGCCGCGTCCGGATAGTCCGTGAGTGCCTTGTCGGTCAAAGGCAATCCGCGAAACCAGGCGCGGCAGTGGTCATTGTCGATGATGCGATCCCGTCCCGCCAGGAACAGGTGCAGGCCGCCGCGCCAGCCGGTATGCGAAAAGCCGCGCACAAATCGGTCGAGCCGCCGCGTGGCCAGCAGGAAACTCGCGCTGACCTGCTGCAGTTTGATCGCATCCGCCGCCACGAACGCCAGCCGCTCCGGATTCTCGGTGAACATGATCGGGAGATTGAGCGGAATGTCATAAAGCCGCTCGCGCTCATGAATGAGGGACAGGGCCACCCGGAATTTGTCCACCGTCGCCAGATCGACGCGCGGGAACAGCCCCGGTGCAACAAGACTCAGCGTCGCCAACCGCTCGCCCGCACGATCGGCCAGCGCCACCGACAACTTGCCGCCCCAACTCACGCCGACCACATGAATTCGCCCGATGCCGGTGCGCTGAATCAGCGCATCGACGGCCGCCGAGGCATCGCCAATGCATGCGTCCGCGGATTCCGAATGCCCGCGCTGCACCTGGTTCAGCCCGCTGCCGCGACGATCCGGCATGAGCACGGCGAGGCCCGCATCAGCCAGCGCCTGGCCCGATCGCTCATACCAGCCGCCATGCGACTGGATGCCGTGAAAGTACAATACGGCCCCGCGCGGCGACGGCGGCAGCCACCACCGCGCCGCCGCCTCGTAGCCATCGGCCAATCGAATGGTTGAAATCTCCGGAGGACTCATCCCTGCGGACGCTATCGGGATAGCCTGCGGGGGTCAATCGGTGTCGTTCGCCGCGGCGGAGCGGCAACCGCGATTGGCCGCTAACAACTGCGACATTCAAACGTCATCACGGTCTGGAGACCTGGGAGCGACGCCATGGCGACAAAATCCACCCCCGAATCCGGCATGGCCGTCGTTGACCGCATCGACCATGTGCTGAAACAGGCCGTGCTCGTCGGGGCCAGCGATGTTCACTTTGAACCCACCGAGAACGGCCTCGTGGTTCGACTGCGCATCGATGGCCGGCTGACCGACATCGAGCGATGGCCGCTTGCGGTCGCACCCAACGTGGTCACGCGGCTCAAGGTGATGGCCGGTCTATTGACCTACCGAACCGACATCCCGCAGGAAGGCAGCCACCGATTGGAGGCGGCGCGACCGCACGATCTGCGAATCTCGACCTTCCCCACCATTCGACATGAGCGGGTGGTCGTGCGCCTGCTGGCGTCGGGCACGGGGCCACGGCCGCTCGCCCGGCTGGGCCTTTCCGACGAAATGACCGCCGCCCTGCGCGAAGCCGCTCGCGCCACCGGCGGGCTGATCCTGATCACCGGACCGGCCGGCAGCGGCAAGACCTCCACATTGTATGCCCTTGTCGATTTCATCCGCGCCACCGTGCCCGGACTCAGCCTGATCACCCTGGAGGACCCGGTCGAACACCGCATTGACGGCGTGGCCCAGATTCAGGTGACCCCGCATGGCGAACTCACCTTTCCGCGCGCCATGCGCAGCCTGCTCCGGCAGGATCCACAGGTGCTCATGCTCGGAGAAATTCGCGACAGCGAGACCGCCCAGGTCGCGGTCGAGGCCGCGCTGACGGGACACCTGATTCTGTCGTCGATGCACGCCGGCTCGGCGGCCGAGGCCCTTGTGCGCCTGACCGAGATGAGCGTGCCGCCATATCAACTCACCAGCGCGGTGCGACTCGTCACATCGCAGCGGTTGATTCGCACCCTTTGCGAGGCCTGCGCCATGCGCGACATGACCACCGGCGGCGCCTGCTCGGCATGTCTCGGCACCGGCATGCGCGGACGCACGGCCTGCGGCGAGTTCGCGGTCATGGCGGGGCCCATTCGCAAAGCCATTCTTGAGCGCGGCGACACCGACCTCATACAGAACGCAATCGAATCGCATGCAGATCACCAGTCGCTGGCAGCCGATGCCCGCCGCCACGTCGCCGCCGGCCTGACGACTGCAGAGGAGATCCGCGCAACGCTGGGCGGCGGGTAATGGCGTTGGCCACCGTGGACCTCAAAAAGAAAGAATTCTTCGATCCCGGGGACGCGTCTCACCAAGGGTACTTCACATGGCCCTGTATGAATACGCCGGTCAACTGACCACCGGCGCGGCGATCACGGGTGAACTGGAGGCGGCATCGCCCGACGACGCCCTGAAGGCGTTGATGGGGACCCAGGTCCACATCACCCAACTGGCGGCAACACCGGCCATGCGGAGCGTGCGCCCGCTCTCGCACGACGATGTGCTGTTCTTCAATGAACAACTCGCGTCGCTGGCCAAGAGCGGCATCGCCCTGGATGTCGGGCTGCGATTGCTCGCAAAGGACCTGCGCCGCGGCCGGCTCAGGACCGTGACCGCGCACCTGGCCAGCGAACTCGAGCGCGGTGTGCCGCTGGAATCGGCCCTTGCCGCCCAGCGGGGTCAGTTCCCGCCGCTTTATGCCGACGTGCTGAAGGCGGGGTCCAAGTCGGGGCAACTCGGCGAAACGCTGCTCAACCTCAGCACGCACCTGAAACTGATGGACGCGGGCCGCCGGCTCTTCTGGGAGGCCACGGTCTATCCGCTCGTCATCATGGCCCTCGGTTTTTGCGTCCTGTCGTTTTTTATGTGGGTCATCGTGCCGGGCTTTGGCAGCATATATGAGGACTTTGATCACAACATGGGGGGATTCGATCCCCTCACCGGCCAAGCCATCAGTCCATACGAATATCTCCCGACGCTGACGCAATGGCTGCTTCGGCTGAGTGATCATTGGTCTACGATCGCCCTGGTCACGTTCGGCTTGACCGCATGCATTGCGATTGCCTGGTGCATGATGGGTCTGTCCGACATCGGGCGCGCGGCGCGCGAATCCATCCTCGGCTGGCTTCCCGGCGTCGGCGCGATCCGGCAGCGCAGCCTCATGGCCCGCTTTGCACAGGCCGCATCGTTGGGCGCCAGAAGCGGCCAGGACCTTCCTTTGTTGCTTCGCACCGCCTCCGCCGCCACGGGCAGCCCGTTGCTTACGCGCGATGCCGACGCGCTCGCCCGGCGCGTGGAATCCGGCGCGACGCCGCTGGAAGCCGCCCTGCCCTGCCGAATGATCCCGCCGATCTTCGGCTACACCGTGGCCGTCGCCGGGGCCCGGGGGCAACTTGCCATCGCCCTGAGCGACATGTCTCGGGCCTACGACCAACTCGCCCGCCACCGGCTGTACATGGTCAAAATGATCCTCACGCCGCTGCTGATTTTGTTGACGTCCGTCGTGATAGGACTGGGTTCCATTGCGATGCTGCAACCGCTGGTCAGCCTGCTGTCAAATCTGACCGGAAACTGAGAAGGACCTGAGACCGGATGCTGTTCTTTCCTTTTGCCGTGGTGGTGCTGATCGTCATGATTCTGGCGATCATTTTTCATGCGCGCGGTCACAAGGCGGCGGCCTGCGCCGCGATTTTCCGCCACCTTGAACTCATCACCCGGCTGAATCTTCCGCTGCCCGTGGCCCTGCAACTTGCCGCGCAGACCGAGCGCGGTGCGGTGCGTCGCGTCCTGTTCCGCTGCGGCCAGATGACTCAACTGGGCCTGCCCCTTGCCGAGGCGCTGCGCCGCGCCTATCCCAGGTGTCCCGGCACCGCCCTCTCCGCCCTCGTCGTCGCGGAGCGAGCGAACACCATTCCCGCCATGCTGTCTGAATGGGCGCCGCGGCTCGAACGCCATTTCACCCATCGCCAGTTCAACCTGACCGCACGCTTCGGCTACAGCCTCGGCACCTGGCTGTGCTTTCTGTTGATTCTGCTCGGGGTGTCCCACTTTGTCTGGCCGAAGTTTGCCACCATTTCCTCCGACTTCGGCGTCCCGGTGTCCGACGTCGCAACCGACATTCTCAAATCCCCGTTTGAATGGGAAATGCCGCGGACCTGGACCGGCCTTGCGTTTCGAATCGCTATCTTATCGACGCTCGTCATATTTTTTGTGCTGCTGAGATGGATGCGATTTCGGTTCCGCCGGCGACGATCCGAAAAGGTGTCGCAGATGGATCAGTTTCTTGACTGGTTTGCATGGACCCTCTCTCCCGCCCGATCCATGACCCGCGCGATTGCCTGGAGTCAGGTGCTGCCGTCCATTCGCCTCGCCGCCGCCGCCGGGTTTCCACTGAATGATGCGGTGTTTCAATCGGCCCAACTGGACGTCAACGTCCAGCTCCGCCGCCAACTCGCTCAATGGGCCGAACACATGCAACTCGGTCAGTCGCCGGTGGCCGCCGCCGGCACCGCACGATTGCCGGACATGCTGGTACGCTGGCTGGCCGCCGGCGCGCGCGACGGCACGTTTGATGCCTCCCTGCTGCACGCGGAGCGCTACTACCAGGCCCTGGCCGATCGCCGCAGCAATCTCCTCCTGCAAATTCTCTGGCCGGTGGTAATGTTCGTCCTCGCCTGCCTGACCGGCCTGATGCTGCACAGCATTCTTCAGGCTCTGGTCGCCGTCATCGAACACACCATGCAATGGATCGAGTAACACCCATGAACAAGACAAATTACCGTACCCGCCGCGGCGTGCTCCTTCTGGAGACGCTCGCCTCCACGTCGATGATCATCCTGCTCGTGGGCGCCCTGGCCTGGGTCCTGGTCGAATATTCAAATCATGTCCACGTTCTCCGCACCCGTGTCCGCGCCGCTGCCGCCGCTGAAAGTGTGCTGAACGAAATCAGAGCCGGCGTCACCGACGATGCCATTGGGTTTCACGAGCGATTCAAGGGACTGGCCCTGCAAGTTGACCGCCAACCCGGCGGGAACGACTGGTCGGGCATGACGAAGGTCATCGTGCGGGTTCGCTCGGCGGAGGCGGGTGAGTCCGCTCGACCCCTGGCCGAGTTGGCCGGCTATGTCGCGGAGGGCGCACCATGAGATTTTCGCAAAAAGCGAAACGCAATTCGCGCGCCGGTCGCCGGGCCGTCACGCTCAACGAGGTGATCTTCGTCGTGATGTCGCTTGGCTTCGCGCTCGCCTTGGTCTCCCGTGTATTCTGGACCCACCTGGAAGTGAACCGCCGTCTGACCGCCTCTGCCACGCGGGCCGCCGCCGCCCAGTCGTTCCTGCATCAACTCCGCACCGATCTGCTGGTTGCGACGTCGTTCAAGGTCACGGCCTCTGCGGCCGACGCGCCGACGAAAATGACGACCGTCGTCATTAATTCCCCCGCGGGGGCGACATCCTACGTCTTTGAGACCGACAAGCGCAACGACGCCGACGGCGATCGCGAAGCCGGGATCGATCAGATTGTTGTGCGAACGGACGCGGGCGGAACGGAACATCGCTGGGTGCTTCCAGCGCAGACGGTGAACGTGCTCGCATCTGCCACGGCCCCCGCGCGCGTGCTGATCCTGCGATTTGAAGACAACGGCCCGCTTTCGGCGGGATTCAACCGGCGCGAGAGTCTTGAGGTCTCCTTGCTCTCGGGAGGCGAACGATGATCTGCCACATCGATCATTCCCGAGAATTCCTGACCCGCCGCGCGTCGCGTACCGGCTATTCGCTGCTGCTGGTCATATTCGTGCTCACCCTGGTCGGCACCACCTTGTTGACGCTCGGCAACCACTTCCGCTTCACCGCCCGGCATGCCCAATCCGCCCAAATGGAGGCCCAAGCCGCGCAAATTCTGCACAGCGGCCTCGACTGGTCTCGAGTGCATCCGCCCCAGGCGTCTCCCGCTGCCGATCAACCGCCGATTCTGCTGGATGCAACCGACCTGGCCGGTCCCGGCGGCAAGGCCCGCCTGACCTGCACCTGGGATCCGGAACGAGAAACGTGGCGGTTGACCGCTCACCTGGAGCGGGGCCGGCGCAGAATCACCCAATCCGTTGATTTGCCCCGCCAAACCTCTGAATCCAATCGCCCCGACTCCCGATAAACTGTCAGCCACATGGGTGGTCTGGCACGATTCCGCCGCACCGTGGACCGTTTGGCGACGTACCGGTCTGGGGACCTTTGTCCATCTCGGTCGTGCCGCGGCACGACCGATGACTCACGCACCCGCCCGCCCCGGCGGCGGTCAGTTCAACCATCGCGCCGCGGGCGGTGAGGCCCCCGGTGAGGAGAAATTCGGCCATGACTTGGAAGCGAAATCTGTACATTGCGGTGGGGCTTGCCCTGTCCGCCATCACCACCTCCCCGCAACCCGCGCACGGTCAGACCGCGTCAACGATGCCGGGGGCGACGCCCGAATTTCAGGACAGCGATCCGAACAAACTCGCGGACCAGGCGCTGATTCTGCTTGAGAACAACGAGGGCGAAGCGGCTTTTGCATTGTTCCAGAAGGCCAAGCAACTGAACCCGAACCTGTCCAAACTGAACCTGCTCGCCGCCCGACTCAGCGCCGCTGACAACAAGTACGACCAGGCCCAACTCTACTATACCGAGTACGTCAAGTCCCCGGACGGAAAAAGCGACTATCGTCCATTTGCAGAACTTGGCCGCATCTACCTGCGATCGAAGTCCTACCGGCTGGCACGCCGCAACCTGGAGCAGGCCCGGCAGTTGGCCCCTGAGCGGGACTCCAAGGACCGATTCGTCCGCGCCGAGATCATGGCGGACCTGGCCAATGTGCTGCGCGTGCTGAGGGATGACAAAGAGGCGATTCGGGTGGGGCGTGAGGCCGCCACCCAGGCGACCAGCGATCCCAAGATTCAGATCATGTTCAGCCAGTTGCTGCTCTCCATCAGTCCAAACGAGACCAAGGAATCCCGGGACGTGGCCGCGCGAGCCATCGCGCTGTTGAATACCGATCTCGAAGTGAACACGTTCAGCGAACCCAAACTCCGGTTGCTCCGGGATGCGCTGGCCATCGTCGAGGCCACCTGGGCCCAGGAAACGCTCAGCCAGAAGGACAATCCGCTGCCCGTCTACATGCTTTCCATTGCCACCCAGGACACCGCCGAAGTCACCATGCGAATTTCCCTTCTTTCGGCCAAGGAATACGCCGATCGAGCAGCCACTCTGAACGAAGGCAAGCCGGAATATCGAGTTCGACAGGCGGAGATTGAGGCGATGCTGGGATCGACTCGAACCGCGTTGGAAAAACTCGAAAAGGTGCTCGAAGTCGACCCGGAAAACGCCGCGGCCCTTGCCTTGAAGGATCGCATCGCCTCGATGCCAAAGCGTGAACTTGGCGCAGCCGCCAAACAGTAAAACCAGGCTATTTGACTAATTAATTCAGTCCTTACTTGTCGGTCCGGATCAGGGATTGGGCGTAGAGCATCTCCCGCGCGATCTGTCGGCACCGTTCGTCGTAGGCCTTCGCCTCCGATGGCGTGCCATCCGCCTGTTTCGGATCCTCGTACGGAATGGCTATACGCAGGGCGGCGCCCGGCACATTCGGACACGCCTCATCAGCGGATGAACACACCATGACCGCGCAATAATCCCGCGTTGGGTTTGGTGCGTGGCTGAACACCTTTGAAAACGCCGTCAGCACCGGTCCGTCCGTGCTGAAGCGAACGTGATAGACCGGATTGTCATCGGCAGTGGTTTTCTCGATCTTCATGCCGGCCCGCTCCAGCGCGGCCACGGCACGCGCGTTGAAAGCCGTCGCTTCCGTACCGCCGGAATGGACCGAGGGCGCGGGCAGACCATAATAGGCAGCCGCCGCGGCCGTCCAGACCTGGCCGAGGTGACTTCGTCGAGAGTTGTGCGTGCAAATGAACAGGAACCTCGCAGGCTGCTTCTTGTCCTGCCGCGATCGGGCAAAGTCCGCCAACTTCTTCAGCAAGGCCCGTCGCTCCAGCGGGATCTGGTCAAATTCCTTCTCGCGCTCCGCCAAATAGTCATGCACGTCTTTATACATCGCCTTGGTTCCCCTACCCGGCTGAGCGAACAGTACGGCGCCAGTTGCCGTCAGCCCACAAAAAAACCATGCAAACACTCGCATCGTCGGCTCCATCGCCGGCGGCAAACCTGCACCACGAAGCCCGCCGGCATTTGCATTCCCGTGGCTTGTACATCCATGTCTCAATGGCGCATCACGCCCAATTGCCTGTTTCGCCCGACCCGCGGAAGAACCGCCGCAGCGTTCAAACACGCCAGCCCAATGCCTATTGGAAGTAGTCCCTGCTCATCCCGTGGTCCCTTGTGCGCTGAATTCCAACCTTCGGCATATGGTCAATTCGTCCCCGGCGAGATCCGACCAGCCCTTAACGTCACGACCCGCTTGGCCCGTGCAGCGGCACGCGGATCATGTGTGACCATCACGATGGTCCGGCCCTCGCGGTTCAGTGCATCCAGCACATCCAGAATCTGCGCACCCGTCTCGGGGTCAAGATTGCCGGTGGGCTCATCGGCGAGTATGAGAGTGGGACTATTGGCAAGCACCCGTGCGAGCGCAACGCGCTGCTGCTGACCGACACTCAGTTCGGTCGGCTTGTGATCCATTCGATCAGCCAGGCCCACCCGTTCCAGCAGGCTCGCCGCCTTCACGCGCTGATCTTTCGGCGCCAGCCCGGCCAGATACAGCGGCACCTGAACATTCTCAAGCGCCGTCAAATAAGGAACGAGATTGAAGGTCTGAAAGACGAAACCAACCTTCTGCCGCCGCACTTCGGCTCGCTGATTCGGCGAGAGGTCATAGAGGGATTCGCCGTTCAAAAAAACGCGCCCCTTGCAGGGCGACAACATGCCGCCCAGCATGAGCAGAAGCGTGCTCTTGCCGCTGCCGCTGGGGCCGACCACCGCGAAATAATCGCCCGGGCAAATCTCGATGGACGCGTCGTCCAGCGCGATCACCGGTCGTCCGCGATGGGTATAGGTTTTTGAAACACCTTGAAGTTGCATGGGCCTCATACCTCTTGCAGAGTCGCACACGGATCGAGTCTCGCCGCGCGCCGGGCCGGGAAGAAACTCGCGGCCAGGGCAATCAGCACCGAAATGCTTAACGCCCAGACCATCAGTACAGGCATTGGCAACACAACGATGTTGGCAAGGCGCGGGCCGAGCGTGACGGCCAACATGGTTCCCAAGACGTATCCCGCGATGCCACCGGCCAGTCCGAGCAGAAGCGCTTTGAGCAGGAACATCCTTAAGATCAGGCCCGATCCCGCTCCGAGCGCCATCAACGTGCCGATTTCGCGGCGCCGCTCGAATACGTTGGCATACATGTAGTTGGCAATGCTGGCGCCGCCGACCAGTACGATGATCGCGAGAAAAATCATCGACAATCGGGACATCATCCCGTTGGTCTTGACCTGCGTATCGACCACCTGTGTCACCGTCACGACCTTGGCGTCAGGCAGCAACTTGTTGATCTTCTCCGCAAGCCCTGCGGAAATCTCCTTGCAACAGCCGACAATCTCGATTGCGTTGATCACCGGTCCCTTACCGGCCAATTCCTGTACGGCGTGCAGATGTGCGAAGATTCGCGAATCATCAACCGTACCCGTCTGCGGAAGCACCGCTGAAACTCTGAAACTGCGGCCGAGCACGTCGAGGTTGTCGCCCTCCTTCAGGGTGAGCAACGCAGCGACATCTGCACCGATGAGCGCTTCAGTACTGCTCAGATCCTCGATGACGCGCTGCCGAACCAACGTCTCTCTTGCCGCAGGTCGAAATGCCCCGGGCACATCGGCCACGGTCCCACAACCATCCGCCGGGCGGGAGAAAATGCCGGCCCCGGCCCACATCGCCTTGGCCTGAAATTCACTCTTGGGCAGGATGCCGGTCAGCGTAAACCCCCGATCCTTCAACTTCACAGGCACTGACAGTTTGGGTGACAGGTTGTCGAGGCCCTGGAGTTCGGACATGGCCAGACGCTGCACATACTCCTCGGGAAACTCGTCGCTCTGCATGTCAGCGCTGTAGTAGTCCTGGAGTGACACCGACTTTGGCAGGACAAGCACGTTTGCCCCCAGCGCATCGAGTTGGAGGGCAACGGCCTTCTCGGAGTAATAGGTGATGTTCTTGATCGATACAACGACGGCAATGCCGAGCATGATCGCGAGAAAACTCGTGACAAGTTGATTCTTACGCTCGAACATCTCCCGCCAGACAAGCCTGCGAAGGTGCATGGGATCTTCCTCGTGCTACGATTTCGTCGGAGGCGCGCAGCAACCGCTCTTGGGGTCACAGCCCTTTGCGGCGTTCTTCACCGCCGCCTTCAATGCGCCCTGCATCGTCGCGCCCTTGTAGGTGGCAACGACCGTGCCTGGCGGTGCGAGCAGCACTGTGATCGCTTCGTCCGTCGTTGGATCCACCTTGAACTGCTTCAACAACGCCGCTTCTGCAGGATCGGCGGGGTCAACCATGACGATCTCCGTCGACTTCGCATGTTCGGCGTCGGCGGCGAAGCCCTTCACGCCCATCATGGCTTCGGCGTTGAATTGAGTCTTGTCATTCTGCACGCACAGGAAGGCCAGTTTGCGATCCTGCAGCGCCTTGAGACATTTCTGCATTCCCGGGCTGACAAAGGCGGTCTCCAACTGCGCTTCATTGAACTTGAGCGGATAACTTCGCGTCACCGCGCCGTTGGGAGCAATCGCCAGCATCAGCGGCATGGGGGCACGGTCGAGATCATACTTTTTGACGATTGCCTTCTCCTGCGGATCGGTGATGTTAACTGCCGTAGACATCGCGCGATCGGCAAACTTTGGCATCGCGGCTTCAAGCGTTCTCCTGGCCGCCTGCGTGGCGTCATCGTCGGCGCGGAAGAAGAGCGCAAACATGAATTTCTTGTCGTCAAGTGCCCGCTGCATCGCGCTCTGGCCGGCGCTCGGAGTCGATTGCTTTGCCGAGGACGTGTCAGACGGAACTGGCGGATCGTCCGGCAGACCTCTTGCCGAACTATTGACTGCGAACAGCGCCAATCCTGCGAAGCATGTAACAATTGCTTGATTCATGTTGAACTCCTTCTTGCTGTCATTCATGAAAGATAACGCAAACCTATTCAATGGCCCCTTGGAGCGGCTCGGAGGGCTCAGCGAAGTACCGCCTTTGGAGCCAGAGCGAGACGTTGACCAGGCCGATCAGCACCGGCACTTCGACGAGCGGCCCGATGACCGCCGCGAAGGCTGCGCCGTGCTGGATGCCGAAGACCGCGACGGCGACGGCGATGGCCAGTTCGAAGTTATTGCTGGCGGCGGTGAAGGCGATGGTGGCCGTCTTCGAGTAGTCCACCCCGATTTTTCGGCCCATCCAAAACGAGACCAGGAACATCAGGACAAAGTAGATGCAGAGCGGGACGGCGATACGAATCACGTCGAATGGGAGTTGGATGATCTTCTCGCCTTTCAGTGAAAACATCACGACAATCGTAAATAATAATGCGATCAGCGTGATCGGCGAAATCCGCGGGATGAACTTCTCTTCGTACCAGGCGCGGCCCCTGGCGCGCACGAGGACGAATCGGGTGATCATCCCCGCCAGGAACGGGATTCCGAGATAGATGAAGACGCTCTCGGCAATCTGCCCGATCGTCACATCGACCGTCGCGCCCTGAAGACCGAGCAGCGGGGGAAGCACGGTGATGAAGAACCAGGCATAGACGGAATAGAAGAGCACCTGAAACACGGAGTTGAAGGCGACAAGGCCGGCGGCGTACTCGGTGTCGCCCTTCGCCAATTCGTTCCACACGATGACCATCGCGATGCAGCGGGCCAGCCCGATCATGATCACGCCGACCATGTACTCGGGGTATCCGTGAAGGAACAGCGCCGCCAATGCGAACATGAGGATCGGTCCGATCACCCAGTTCTGAACAAGCGAGAGTCCCAGTATCCGTACATTGCGGAATACGTCGCCGAGTTCCTCGTACCTCACCTTCGCCAGCGGTGGATACATCATCAGGATCAAGCCGAGCGCAATGGGGATGTTGGTGGTGCCCCAGGAGAATCGATTCAGAAATCCCTCGACGCCGGGCCAGAGCCAGCCGCCAAGCACGCCCGCGGCCATCGCCAGAAAAATCCAGAGCGTCAGGAAACGGTCTAGAAACCCGAGTTGCGAAGGGCAATTCGCCTTCATGTTTGGATCCAATTTCGAATCTGAGTGACCCCGGCGCGATTCCACTTCAACCAGCACCAATTCGCACAGCACGGCTAGATTTACGACATCGCGGCCGAATCTCGCCACGTGCCCTGATCATGCACGCCGCGCCGAGACGTCCAAACTGGTGATGTAGTCGCTGACCTTCGCGCCGGCGGGAAGCGTGGACACGATCTCACGGTAGAGCGGGTCCTGCCAGTCAATCATGGCGTCGATGTAGCCGCCCTTCTCGTTCAGCCGCACCTCGGTGAGCCCCGCCGCATGCGCCATCGCGCGGGTCTCTTCCACCATCACCGCGCCGGCAATGCACCCCACCAGTGCTTCCACGCTCTGCTTGACCGCATCGGGCAGCGGTCGCCGCAGCGCCAGATCGGACACGGCAACCCGGCCGCCCGGCTTGAGGACGCGGGCAATCTCGCGCCACACCGACGGCTTGTCGGGCGAGAGATTCAAGACGCAGTTGGAAATGACAACGTCGACGCTCGCATCCGCGACCGGCAGATGCTCGATTTCGCCGAGGCGGAATTCCACGTTGTCCAGGCCGGTCTGCTCCCGATACACGGCGATGTTCCGGCGGGCCTTCATCAGCATGTCGGGGGTCATGTCCACACCGATCACGCGGCCGGTCGAACCGACCTTCGGTCCGGCGACGAAACAATCAAACCCCCCGCCTGCGCCCAGATCGAGCACGACTTCGCCCGGCTTGAGCGACGCGATGGCCGTCGGGTTGCCGCAGGACAGACCCATGTTGGCCCCGGCGGGAATGTTGGCCACGTCATCCTGCGAATAACCGATGGCCTGAACCAGCGCCTCCGGCGTGAATGCCGTCGCGCCGCAACAACCCCCGCCGCTTCCCGGTCCGCAGCCGCCCTGACCGCCCCGGGCAATGGCCGCGTATCCCTCGCGCACCTTCTCCCGCACCGCATCCGGGGCTGGTGAACAACATGTGGCGGAACCTGAAGAACTTGTTGAATGGCTCACGATGAAATCTCCTGTCTATCTTGATTGAACGCGACGCTCATGTCGCACAACAGTTGTTTGATTCGCATCCGCCGCCCGCGGGACAACACCCGTCGATGGCATCGGCAAGGCTGCGAAGCGATTTCGACAATTCCGCGTAACGCACGCGGTACTGCACGGTCCGCCCCTGTTTGACGGACTCAACAACATCGGCCCGGGCCAACAGGGCCAGATGACGCGACACCACGGAAAAGTCCACGGCGCAGCACTCCGCCACTTCTCCCACGCTGCACGCCCTGCCGCATTTGGCCAGGCAGGCGAGCAGACGCGCACGGGTGGGGTCGCACAGTGCCTTGAAGAGCGCGGGCACCAGGGCCCTGTCGAGCGGCGACGCCAGGCGGGAAGCCGCTTTGGGCGTCAGAGTTCGTTGCTTGCTTATTTGCGTCATGATGCAAATATAATGCCTGCGGAAATGAAAGTCAAATTCCCGGGATTATTTTTCATTTGGAGGGCCTTCAGCGGGGCGCTGTACGAATCCGGTAGTCCTTGTTCGCCTCTTCGAGCCGGTTGCCGTACCGCACGGTGATGGACGTTCCGCCTCCTTTGACGTCATGGGCTGATACGACGCGCCCCCAGGGAAATTCCCAGGTCAGGGTCGATTCCAGGGATGCCTCTGCCGGCGTGGCGTAGGCCATCGGCAGGTGCTGAACGCGGGACGGCGGCCCGAACTGGGCGGTCAGCAGCCGGTCATGCAGTGATTTGATGGCCGCCTCGACGTCCAGCGAATAACTCTCCCAATCGACCGCACCCGGCGGATAGAGACTGACACACAGGTTCAGATAGAGCAGCGTCCCCTCATAGAAACACGCGCTGACCAGAACTGGATGGCCCTCAATCTCGCCGCCTTTGAATTGACCGTGCAGATAGAGTTGGTCTTCCATGCGCGACGCTCGCGCGGCATCGCCCTGTGCGCCGGACAGCATCGCCGAACGAGTCCAGTCCGGCTTGATGACGAACCCGTCTGGCAAGGTCACGCAGCCGCTTTCAGGATCGATCGTCATGATTCGCGCCTGGTCGGCCGGCTCGGATTCGGGCCTGCGCCGGTGCCGAGGATTCCCCGCCCACGGTTCAATCAACCAGGCCCTTGGCGTCCAGCAAAAAGCCATCGAGGGGGTGCGCCTTGGCGGCGATTCCCCAGTCACGATCGCGCATTGTCTTTTTCTTGCGACGAGCCTGTTCACGCCGGATCGCCGACAGGTCCTTGGAGGCGGGCTCCTTCTTGAGATCGACGACCGGCACGTGCAACATCAAGCGTTCCCAATAAGTGGCCCGGCCGTTCTTCGGCTTCTTGGTCTTGTTCATCGCCAGGCGCGTGAGGATGGGCGTTCTCTCCGCGGCCTCGGCGATGGCCTCCTTGCCCACCGGGCGAACCGCCGTTCCGCTCGCACCCTTCTTCGTGACAAACGTCGATGCGAGGCGCTTGCCCAGGTCATTGTGCGGGTTGGCCGCAAGCCCCTCGCCGGGACCGTTGACCGAGACGTGGCAGGTCGTACAGGAGACGGCCGTCTTGATCCGCTCCACGTCGGCCGGCGGCGGCACGCTGTTGCTGTTGCCGGGGTTTGAACCGCCGAGGATTTCGATCCAGTTGGCCACGCCATCGGCGTCGATGTCGTGGTTCTTTTCAATGCGCTTGCGTTCGGCCGGCTTCGCCTCCAGCGGCGGCTCGGCCTCAAGCCGCAGAATGCGATCCGCCAGACCTTCGTCCTTGCCCAGTGCCTCGAGCGCCTTTCCGTAGATGTTGAGCGCCTTGCCGTCGGCCTGCTCGTGACAGGAGGTGCACTTGGCGGCATCCGCGATGAGCAGCACGCGCAACTGCTCAAAGTGCTTTTCCTTGGCGGATGCGTGCGACGCCGCCATTGCGTTGATCAGCAAGGCGACCGTGACGAATGTCAAAAAAAATGGCCGGCAGTTCATGCCGGCCATAATAATCTGATTTGTACAGGTTTGGTCAGCGTCGTCGTCGGCGAATGCAGAGCATGGCGCCCGCGGCCAACAGGCCCAGCGAGGCCGGCTCCGGAATCACGTTCGGGCTGGCCAGCGACCACAGCACCGGATCATTCGGGCCGTCGAAGGTCTTGACGACCGATCCGAGCCCTGTGTTGACGTCAACGGTAAAGAGCGAGCGGGAACCACTCCCGTAACCCCAATAAACGCCGTTTGAGGCGTCGTAAGTCATGCCGCCGACCGCGCCCATGTTGATTCCGCCGCCCAGGCCGCCGCCGATTTGAACGGTGCCCGCACCCGACGGGTCATTCTTATCGATGGCCCAGAGGGCGTTGGTCAGGCGATCGAGACCATACAACTGACCGGTGGGGCTGAATGCCAGCCCGTCGAAGTCATGGGCGCCGCCGGCGATAATTCCGATCTTGGTGGCCTGACCGGTTGCGAGATTCACGATCGAGAGACCGGGGTTCGCGGAAGTGTTTCCGTTGACCATGTAGGCCGTGCCGGTGGTCGGATCGAACGTCAGGCCGCCCTCATACGAAAATTGATTCGTCAAACCGACGTTTGTCGCCTGTCCGTTGGCGAGGCTCAAGGTGTAGAGGCGTCCCAGCGAGCCGATGGACACGCCGTACAGTACGCCCGAAGGGCTGAATTCCAGCCCGCCGATGGCGACTTCATCATCAGCCGAAACGAGGGTGTGTGCGCCGACCGGGGTGATGACACCGGCCACCGTGTTAATCGAGTACAACACGTTTGGATCGGATCCCGTCGCATAAAGCGTCGCGCCGTGCGCCGTGCCGGCGAATGCCAGCATCACGCACGAAAGAACTCCGATGGATTGCCTGCTTCTCATCCCTGTTCCCCAAGCCATTCGGTGAGTCATATGCCCTCTCTTTGTATGCATCGAGGCGGCACTTTGACCGCTTCGTTGCAACCAGATCGGACGTTGCACCGAACGACTTTCGCAATCTCGCTGCATCAAACACGCGCAACTTTTGCGCGGCCCGACACCATGTTACTTCCTGCCGCCCTTTACGCGCACCGGGGCGTCGTCGAGGACGCCCGCCGCGCCGCACATCGGCGGCAAACTCCTAACCCATATGAGCATAAGCGTTTGACGCAGCCAAAGTCAAAAAAACGAACATTCCTCTCAAGGTAATTTGACTGATGACGACCGACTCAGAACCGGATATTGTGGGGTGACAACACTCCAACTAGGATGCAGGCGTTGCCGCACGGTTAGGATGCAAGCGTAGCCGCGCGGTATCCAGAGGGCGACAAGACCGCCGTCTGACCCATTACCGTCGTAAGATCCGATAATAACGGTGCCGGTTTGACCGAATCCTCCAGAATATGCCTGATCGGCTTCATTGCGGTGGCATCTGGATGTCTGCAATTCATCTCCGGGTGCGGAGGCGGTGAACGTGGGGGCATTCAGGCCGCATACGCCTATGACCGGATCATGGCGATTCGCACAGCCGGGGAGCGACGCGATCAGGCCGCCATTCCGCTCCTGGTCGATCGGCTGGAAGATGAAGACGCGGCGGTCCGTTTCTACGCAATCCTCGCGCTGGAGCGCATCACCGGAGATCGCCTCGGGTACCGGTACGAAGAATCCGCCGCTGCGCAGCGCCCGGCCGTTGAGCGTTGGAGAAACTACGCACGCACCCGCGGTGCCGGGGGTGGCGAGGCGCCGGCCCAACCGTCGTCGCAACCGGCCGCTCCCAGTGCAATGACCCTTCACGGACTCCAATTCGACGATTGCTAGGTTTGCCCGGAGAATGCACCCGACGCCATGACCGAGCCAGGCACAATTCGATTGGAGTTGACCAGCAGCACGAAATGCCTGCCGGTGGTGCGCGGTGCGGTTGAGCGGATGGCCGCGCTCGAGGGGTTCAACGGCGATGACACGCACGAATTGACCCTTGCGATCGACGAGGCCCTGGCCAACGTGATCAAGCACGGCTACCAGAATCGCGACGATCAGCCCATCGAGTTGACGCTCAAGGCGATTCGCTCCGCGGAGGGCCTGCCCGGATTGTGCATTCTCGTGCGCGATTATGGACGGCAGGTCGACCCGACTACCATACAGGGGCGCGATCTGGACGACGTCCGACCCGGGGGGTTGGGGGTGCACATCATACAGACGGTCATGGATGAAGTGGAATACAGTTGTCCGACCGATGGCGGCATGCAATTGCGAATGGTGAAGTACGTTGGCTTAAAGGAAACGTCGGCGGCGCCTCCCGCGCAGCAACCCACCGACGGAGGCGTGAGCAATGGATCCTAAGGCGGCCGGACCAGTCAAGGAAATCCGGCGAAACCCCGATGCGACGGTCGTGATGCTGGCGGGCGACGTGGACCTGCATCACGCGCCGGCGCTGCATTCGGCCCTGCTGGACATTTCCGAGGCGCGGCCCAAGCGTCTCATCGTCGACCTGACGGACGTGCCGTACATGGATTCTTCAGGCGTGGGCACACTCGTCTATATCCTGCGCCGCGTCAACAATTACAAGGGCAAGATGGCGCTGGTGGGCATGAACAACCGCGTGCGCAGCGTCTTTGAAATCACCAAACTCGACCAGTTCTTCACCATTCGCGACACCGAAGCCGAGGCCATGCAGACATGAGCCCACCCGCCGCCCGCTCAAAGGCCGATCAAAGCACGTTCATGTCGCGTATCTTCGCCGCGATCGGCGCGGGCGTGCTCCGCCGGCTCGACGACCTCGGCGCGTTCATGAAGTTTTTAGGCGGAAGTATTTTTCTTGTCCGCGACACGCTCGCCTGGATCTTCCGTTCCCTCGTGCTCAAACAGGTTCGCATCGGCAGGGCCAATGTCTGGGCGCAATGCGTTCGCGTGGGCATCCGCAGCATCCCCATCGTCTTCATCGTGAACACCTTCATCGGCATCATCCTCGCCCTGCAGATCGCGCCGATTCTCACCCAGTACGGACAATTGCAGCGAGTCGCCGATGTCGTCGGCATTGCCATGTTCCGCGAGTTGGGGCCGCTGATGTCGGGGATCGTGCTGTCCGGTTTCGCCGGAGCAAGCATCGCCGCCGAACTGGGCACGATGGTCGAGGGCGAAGAGATCAAGGCGCTTCGGGCCAGCGCGCTCAACCCGATTGCCTTCCTGGTTGTGCCCCGATTCCTGGCCACCATCCTCATGCTCACCCTGCTGACGGTCATCGCCGACGTCGTCGGCGTGCTCGGCGGACTGCTGACCGGCACCCAGATTCTGGGAATCGATGCGGCACAGTACCTCCAGTTCACAGAAGTCGCCCTGTTTCCCAAGGACTTTCTCACCGGCATCGTGAAGGCGGCGGTCTTCGGCGTGATGATCTCGATCATCGCCTGCTACGAAGGCCTGAATGTGACCGGCGGCGCCGAGGGCGTCGGCCGCGCCACGACGCAAACGGTCGTCAAATCGATCGTGGCACTGATCACCGCCGACGTCATCTTCACGGCGCTGTTCTACACATTTGAGTTGTAGCCCCCGCGGAATTATCAAGCCAATTGTATTATATTCCCGCAACACGCCGGTCTCGGCCCGGTGCGAAACGGAATTCGGCCGGGACCTGCGAAATTCTCGCTATTTCAACGATTCCCCTTCCGCCGTGGAATTGATTCCCGCCCCTCCAATTGATACCATTGGATGCAGGTGGAATGGGAGAAAATATCATCAGCACCAGCATCCGCACTCAGCGTATTCGAGCATTCATCGGCGCAACCGCCCTCGCGCTTGCGCTGACAGTCATTTGTCCCGCGCCGGCCACCCTCGCCGCTGATGTGTCCATCAAGCCCGGCGATCAGGTCGTGCGCATCGTCGTGCCGGACGCGGCGAAACTCGCCCAACTGGAGGCGATGGATTTAGACATCTGGTCACATGAATACGGCGTCGGCCCGGTGGAGGTGCATGCTTCCATTGCCGAGCGGCAGGCCCTGACGGCCGCCGGATTCGCCTTTGACATGGTGCAGCAGGACCTCACCACCGCCTACCTCGCCGAGCAGAGTCCTCAACCGCACGGCCCCGGCTTCAACGCCTACATGGACCTGCCGACGATCGTCGACTACATCAATACCCTTGCCGCGACGCGGCCCGACCTGTGCAGCGTGTCGAGCATCGGACAGTCCATTCAGGACCGCGACATCTGGGTGTTGAAGATCACCGGCCCCGGCGGCGGAACCAAGCCGGGTGTCTTTTATCACGGATTGCAGCACGCCCGCGAGTGGATCACCGGCCCGGCCGTGCTCTACCTGGCGAATTACCTGGTTTCCAACTACGACGCCGACCCGTGCGTACGCGAACTGGTGAACCAGACCGAGTTTCACCTTGCGCCCTGCGTCAACCCTGACGGCTATTCATACACCTGGCAAAGTTCCAACACCCGCCTCTGGCGAAAGAACCGCCGCCAGAACGCCAACGGCTCCTTCGGCGTCGATTTGAATCGCAACTGGAGTTTCGGCTGGGGCGGCGGCGGCAGCAGCGGCACCCAGAGCAGCGACACCTACCGCGGAACCGCCCCCTTCAGCGAGCCCGAGACCGCGGCGATCCGAGACTTCATCATCGCCCATCCCAACATCCGGGCCCACATGGACTACCACAGTTACGGACACCTCATCATGTGGCCCTTTGGCAACGAATGCGCCACCCCGCCCGAGCCGGACGCAACCACCTATTCCAACCTCGGTGTAACGATGCAAGCGCTGATTGCAGGCGTTCACGGCGTCAACTACAACGCCGGCCCGATCTGCCAGACGCTTTACCAGGCCAGCGGCGCGTCGGTGGACTACATATACGGCGATCAGAATCGTTTCGGGATGACCATCGAACTGCGGCCCGGTTCCGGCAATCCTGGGTTCATCCTGCCGGCCGATCAGATCATTCCCACCTGCGAGGAGAACCTGCCCGCAATTCTGTATTTGTCGCGATGGGCGTCGAGCGGCCTGGCCATCGATCCGCTGGAGCCTATTCCCTCGACCGTCGTGCCCGATACCGACCTGGCGATCCGCGTTGGCATTCGCAACGTGCAACAGGTGTATGTGACCGACTCCGCGCGGCTTCACTACCGATTGGGAGACGCGGGGCCCTTTGTCACCGCGGCGGTGCAGCACGTCGCCGGCAACGAGTACGAGGGCCTCCTGCCCGGCATTCCCTGCGGCGCGTCGCTCCAGTTCTACTTCACTGCGCAGGGTGACCAGGGCTACATCGCGCGGACGCCCTGCGGCGCGCCGGACGTGGTGTATGTCCTTGATTCGACTGACGGAAATTGCCCGCCACTGGCCTGCGGCAGCCTCCCCGGCGACATGAACGGCGATTCAGACCTGAACGGGCTGGACATCGAGGGCTTCGCCCGCGCCATGACCCAGCCGCCGCACTATGCGATTTGCGCGGACCTGGCGACGCCCTTCGGCCTGCTGGACAAGGACGATGTTTCGACTCTGATCGCCCGGCTGCTTGAAAATTGACCCGCTGACGCAATTCAACCGATCGTCGGTCCTACATTCCGGTCATACGGATGAGGGCCACGACCGCGAGCGCGAGGCCCGCCAGCATCGGCCCGTAGCGAACAAGTCCGCGCGGCGGACGCCGAAACGACATGTGCCACACGACAAAATCTTGATGGATGTAAATCAGGATCGCGGACTCCGCCGCCAGGGCAATCACCAGGAACACCGCACGCTGTGCGACTGTCGGGCCGGTGCCGCGAACCAGGTCCGCGGCGGTCATGATCAGCAGAAACGTGTAAATCGCGGCGAGCGTCCACCATGCCCATGCCCGGCAGCGCCAGAACCCGATGCCGAGGGCGAGAAACAACGCACCCAACGCTCCAAGACTCACCACATGCACACTGCCCGCGTGAATTCCATATTGACCGAAGGCCGTATATGCGAAGAGGATGCCAATGAGCACCTGCGCGGCCGCGACGACACCGATGCCGTTGGGCACCGTCAGGTATTGCGCCAGCGGATTCTCGTGGGCATCGGCGCGTGAATCGCGCGGGTCGAGGTCGATCATGACAGTCATCCGGGGCCGGCAGGCGCGTTTGGTGCGGCCTTCTTATGGAGCGCCCACCCGCCCCTCTCGGACGGGGCTCTGACAGACAGAGGACGAACGGGTACACCGTGCTGAATATTCATCATCGTCGCTATTGCTTGACGCCGTTTCCGCCCTACCGCTACGTGCCGGGCGCGCATCCGCATCCCATTGCCCATCCGCAGGGCCACAGCCATCGGCCGCACGGGTCGCCGCATCCGATTGTGCAACATGTCCCGCCGGATCGATGGCGTGACAGCGAAGATTACCTCTACGGCTGCGACCTTTACAACCATGCATTCTGGTGGGAGGCCCACGAGGCCTGGGAGGGCCTGTGGCAGACCTGCGACAAGAAATCGACGCAGGGGCGATTTCTGCAGGGGCTGATCCAGGCGGCCGCCTGCCATCTGAAGTTGCACATGAAATCGCAGGCCGGTGTCGAGCGGCTGCGGCCGTCCAGCCTCGGCTACCTAAAGGGCGCGGCCGAGGAAATCCCAGCCGCAAGGTACATGGGGCTTGATCTGCCCGGATTCATCGTAGCACTGCAGGCTTATTTTGACGCACGCATCGAATCTGGCGGGCGAATGGAGGGGCACGATCCAGCGGTGTATCCCTACCTCATTCTCGACATATGACGAAACGAAGCCGGGTGCCACTGCTCCGTGAGCAGTGCGATTGCAAGCGATGCACTCTCCCATGCTCACTGCTCACAGAGCAGTGGCACACGATCATTGTCATTCATCAAGATGAGCCGATCTCAACCATCTGACCGATCGGTCGCCCGAACGGCCTTGTCCGCACCGTTTGTATCCGTCTTTGATGGCATCCGGACGGCGGCTTTCTCATTCGACAGCGCATCGATCACGAAGTGGCTGTCGGTCACGGGCGCGCGGGGTTCCATGCCCGCGTACACGTAGGACGCGTCGAGCGTCTTTTCAGACCGCTCCGGGGTGCCGGGCAAGTACATGAACGTCGCGATGGGAACCAGTTTCTTCTTGCAGATATAAAGATCGAGCAGTTTGTTCGGAAAATCGTCCTTCTCCGGGAAGCGCATTTCCACGAGGTAGCACACCTCGTCATTGGGACCGACCGTTGCTTCCCCCCGGTAGGTGCACTTCACGCCGCCCAGCGGCGCGGCTTTTTCGATTCGCTCGCACAGCCGCTCGGCCATGCGCAGCGAGCCGAAATCAGTGATCAGGTTGCGCGTCTTCCCGAAGGTGACGCCCAGCGACGGATCGTACTTCTCGACACTCGGCTTTGCGCCGAGCAGGCCCTTGCGCGGCAGGGTCTGCACCTTGCCGTCGTCGCGCCCCGAAACATAGGCGCATTGCATGAACTCGCTCTCGGGGTCCTTCCAGGTCAGTCGCACGCTGAGCGGCTCGGCGCGGTAATCCGCCGCCATCACCTCCACCGGCATCAACTTCTTGAACATGCCCAGTCGTTCCTGGCGGATGAAGGTGCATGTATACGATCGAAGATTCTTCGCACGGGCGACGCAGTCTTTCAGGAATGCAACCGGGTCGGCGGCGATCGCCGCGCCGGGGTCGGACACACCGGCGACGGCTGGGCTCGGTACGGCCGCCGACTCAGTTCCGGTCACCGGGGGCGCCTCCCCCACCATCGCCAGCCCGGTCTCGTTGGGGTTGTGCGCCGGTTTGGCGGAAGGCGCCGGTTGCGGCGACGGCGCGACGGGCTTGTCGCGCACCTCCTGAACATTCTGTTTGGCGCCGCAGCCACTCAGGCCGGCGACAACGAGGCCAGGCATCAACAGCATTCCGATTCGACGCGAGGCCATGAAATGAGTTTTCAAAACTGCAACTCCCAAGGGGGCGATCGGATCCCGCGCGATCCCACGCCGGACACTAATAATTGGTCGTCAACGTGCGGTGGTGTTCAACAGCCACTCCGTCGCCCCGCGCGAGCGTCCAGAGGTGTACATCCAGTTTCCAAGTCGGCACGGCTCGCCCCGACCGGGTCAGGGCCAATTTCATCCGTTCCACCGCCTGTATCGTAGCCGCCCGGATTTCAACTTCTCCGGGACTGCCCGGCTCCAGCAATTCCTGCCGGTCGATGGGGCCCGCCAATGCGGGATCGAGTCGTAAGATTCCCAATTGCCGCAGGGCCTGGGGCACCCGGTAGTCCGCAAAGGCGGTCAGTTCATCCAACCCGTCCAGCATTCCGTGCCCGGCGGCCTCCCAGGCAATGGACAGGTCCAGTGCGCATATTTGCGCACGTTTCATCAGATAGACGGGCTGATCGTGGTATCGGGCCACGTCGCGGAACGAGTCGAAATTGGTCATCAACAGCACGGCCAATTGCCAGGCCTTGCGGTTGACGGAGTCCACTGCATCTTCAAATCGGCCGTCAAAGCGATCGATCAGCGTGCGCCCGGTCTCGCGGATGACGCGCTCCCGCTGGTCCAGCATGAGCAGGCGGCCCTGCCCGGTGAAGAGCGTGCGAATCTCCGCTGATGGCGCCTCGACCCAATGGCGGGCGTCGAACCATCGGGGGTCGTCCTGCGCGGCGCGGAGGATCGAGACGAACATCGCGTCAAATCGTCGGTAGGTCCGCCCCGCCCATTCGACCCGCAGCGGATCCTCCGACCAGAAGCAGAAGTTGAGCGCGTCGATGAGGAGCGTCAGGTTCGCGAGTTGACCTCGGTTGCCGGGAAGTAGGCTGGGGAGATCATGAACCGGCGGCGATAGCGCGTCGGGCGCGAGCGTCGCGGCCCAACGGTCGATGGCGGCGTCGTCAATGGCGACCAGTTTCGCCTGCTCAACGACCGCCCGGGTTGTATCCAGAACAATCACGCCGCGATGCTAGCCGCCGCGCGGAGGCTGTTCAACGGGCCAGGCTTCTCGCACGCGGGGATTGTTGAACGACTCCGATACGGCTGCAGCCGGTCGGACTGGAACGCCTGTACCACACTCCGGACAGCGACCTGATTCGTTGCCGGTCAGATCGTAGCCGCATTTTGTACAAAGGCGTCCGCGCTGGTCAAACGGCAGGCGATGCTGGTAGCGAATCCAGACGACTCTTGTGTTGGCCCAGCGGTCACCCCACCGCCAACCCTTCGACAATTGCAAAGCCAAGATCAGTGGAACGAATGGAAGAACGGTTGGCAGGTTGCGCTTCATGCTGCGGCCGAACGAAATCGGTTTATAGGTGGTGGCATCAATCGTCCGAAGCCCAAGCATCATCTTTCCGGGCGATCGCCCCGTGAAGCCATCTTTGGCGAGAAACGCCGCGATAATTGGAATGCTGATGACCCAGACCATGATGTCATATCCCACCGTGGTCGTTTGCAGGTGGATGGCGCCCGGATAAAGGGAATAGTAAATGATGGCGAAGGCAATACCCGCCATCAGGCTCAGAACAACTTGAATCATGGAGTCAATGATCCACGCGAATCCTCTACGGTTCGCGAATGAATTCACGCATTTTGCGCACACCGGCACGCCATTGAGCATCTTGGGCTGCTTCTGAAGGAGCGACCGGCCGCAAATCGGACAATTGCTGGCAGCCGGCGCGTACGGCATCACCACGGGGGTAATAGGGGCAGTCGACATGTCGCGAGCTCCCGGTCAATCGAAAGAGCCAATTGACAACAGGCTAGCGGGCGAATTACGACCGTGCAAGAGATTGGCGCTGCCGCGTGCCGGTGCGGACAGAGTTCAGATTTCCATGATCGCGTCAATGCTCGCCTACGACACGGCGGCGGCTTCCGCGCCGACTTCGCGCAGCAGGCCCGGCGGGGCTTCCATTGTCTTTTTGCAGCCGGGATATCCGCTGCAGCCCAGGAAGCGGCCGGTGCGGCCCATTCGCAGCATCATGTGCTTGCCGCAGTCCGGGCAGGCGACTTCCGTCTCAATCGGCTTGGGCCGGTCGGACGGCGGCGCGTTGGCCTCGGCCCGCTTCTTCGCTTCGCCGCGCAGGTTCACGGCCTTGCGACATTTGTCACAACTGAAGAACGGTCCGAACCGGCCCGTGCGCAGGTTCATCGATCCGCTGCAATCCGGGCAGGTCAGCGGGCCTTCCGGCCAGGTCTCGACCACCGGCTTGCCGGTGCGCGTCCATGCGAAACCCGTCGGCGGCGGGCCGAGCGTGGTGATGTCAACCGTCACTGCCTTCCCCTTCACCTTTGCCCCCCGGGCCCCGGCTTTTTTTTTATCGCCGGGCGGCGGCGGCTCGGGGATCTTGCCCTCGGCGGCCAGTTGCTTGAGATGATCGAGTTTGTCCATCGGCATCGCATTGCGACACCGCGGGAATCCGCTGCACGACAGGAACGGCCCTCGGCGGCTCTTGCGAATCACCATCGCACGGCCACATTTGTCGCATTGCGCACCCGCCTGCTCGGCCGGCGGCTTCTCAATGTAGATGCCCTCGGGCACGGGCTTGGTCGCCTTGCACGTCGGATAGGCCTTGCAGCCCAGGAACGACCGGCCGCGCGCGAACTTCACGTCCATCGGGCCGCCGCAATCCGGGCACGACTCCTTCAGGTCCTCCGGTTTGATCTTCTTGAGCGGCACGCCGAACTCATCGCTCGGCAGGGTGCCGTCGCATTCCGGATAGGCCGTGCAGCCCAGGAACGGGCCCATGCGGCTCTTGCGGAGTTGCATCTCCTTGCCGCACTTGGGACAGGGTGCGTCCACCTTCGGCATCTCGATGATTTTTCCATCGCGGTCGACGTTCTTGGCGTTGGCGCAATCGGGGTAGCCGGAACAGGAGAGGAAGCGGCCGTTCTTGCCGAGACGGTAGACCATGGCCTTGCCGCATTTTTTACAGGTGTATTCGCTCGGCTGGGCGCGAACCGCCTCCATGTCGATGTTCGCTTTCGCCAGCGATTCCTTGAAGGGGTCGTAAAAGTCGTGAAGAACATCGTGCCATTCCATCTGGCGTTCTTCGATCTTGTCCAACTCGCTCTCAATGAGGCTGGTAAAGCCCACGTCCATGATCTTCGGGAAATGCTCGATGAGTTTGGCCGTCACCACTTCGCCGCGCGCGGTCGCGTGGAAGCGGCGGTCGACCTGCTCAACGTAGCCGCGGCCCTGTATCGTCTTGATGATGTTGGCGTAGGTGCTGGGGCGGCCGATGCCCTCGGCCTCCAGCGTCTTGACCAGCGACGCCTCGGTGAAGCGCGGCGGCGGCGATGTGAACTTCTGCTGCGGCTCAATGGCGACCGCCGCCAGCGTCTGGCCCTGCTTGAGCGGCGGCAGCAGTTGATCCTCGCTGCTCTTGGGCACGCCGGACACCTTGTAAAAACCGTCGAACACCAGCACGCGGCCCGACGTCTTGAACACCGCCTCACCCTGCGGCGTCTTTGCCGATATCAAGACGGTGGTCGAATCCCACTCCGCCGGCGTCATCTGGCTGGCCACGAAGCGTGTCCAGATCAGGTCGTACAGTTTCAACTGCTCGGGATTCAGATGTCCGCGGAGCGACTCGGGCGTGCGGCTCGCGTCGGTCGGGCGAATCGCCTCGTGAGCCTCCTGGGCCTGCTTGCTCGCGGCATAGTAGTTCGGCGAATCCGGCAGGTACTTGTCGCCGAACGATTCGCCGATCAACCCGCGCACCGCCTTGATGGAATCGGCCGACAGGTTGGTCGAGTCGGTTCGCATGTAGGTGATCAGGCCGACGTTGCCCTCGCCGGTGCCGATGTCGACGCCCTCGTACAGGCCCTGCGCAATGCGCATGGTCCGCGAGGTGTCGAAATGCAGCACATTCGCGGAGGCCTGTTGCAGCGCGGCCGTGGTAAACGGCGGCGACGGCTTGGTCCTGGTCCGCTTGGTTTCGATGGAGTCGATCTTGAACGGCGGCGCCTTGGCGGGATCGATGCGGCCGCGCAGTTCGACCTTGCGCAAACCCAGACGATCGTAGTATTCCGGCCAGGGCGTCTCGATGATCTCCTCGACCCGGAAGCCCAGCGCCTCGGCCAGCGGGCGAACGGTGCCCGCCGCGCTCACGAACGCCTTGTCTTTCGATTTCTTCTGATCGAGCGAGCCGGCAGGCCTGAAGGCCTCGCCATTCACCCGAACCAGTTCGGCTTCAATGCACCAATGATCGCCGAGCCACGCAAACCGCTCCTTCTGCGATGGACCGTCGTCGTCCTTGCCCTTGCCGCGCGCAAACTCATGCCATTCGGCGGCCAACGCCGGCGCGCTCTTGAGTTCCGTTGCGAAGACGGCATCGATCGCCCAGTACTCGTCCGGAATGAAGGCGCGAATCTCGTGCTCGCGATCGACAATCAACCGCGCCGCAACCGATTGCACGCGCCCGGCCGACAGTCCCTTGGAGATCTTTTTCCACAAGAGGGGCGACAACTCGTAGCCGACGACGCGATCGAGCACCCGTCGGGCCTGCTGCGCGTCCACCTTGTGCTGATCGATCTCGTGCGGATGCTTGAAGGCCTCGGTGATCGCGGACTTGGTGATTTCGTTGAAGATGACCCGCTTGGTCCGGCTCGGCTCCAGGTCCAATGCATGCGCCAGATGCCACGCGATCGCCTCGCCCTCGCGGTCCAAGTCGGTCGCCAGATACACCATTTCCGCGTTGGCGGCGTCTTTGCGGAGGTCGTCGACGATCTTCTGATGCGACGGGAGAATTTCGTAGGAGGGTTCGAAGTTGCGGCCGGGGTCGATGCCGTAACGATGCTCCGGCAGGTCACGCACATGGCCCTTGCTGGCCTTCACGATGAAGCCGCTGCCCAGATACTTGTTAATGGTCTTGGCCTTGGCCGGGGACTCCACGATCACGAGGGACTTGCCCCCGGGGGCGGCCGCAGCAGACTTCACCGACTTTTTCGCCATGTGATTCCTAAGTTTTTACATTGCAAACAGTTAAGTCGCTTGATCGCACGGCCCGAGCATTCCGGCTCGGGTCGATACCCCGATATTGACCGTTCTATCGGCCGCTGACGGGCGCCAAAATACCGGTGCGGGATCGGGCAAAATTGGCGTGCGTCGGACGGCGAACCGTAGTCTCGGCGTTTCGGGCTGTCAAATGACGCAACGCAGACGAAGCCGCCTGTCGGGGGCGCAACCGCCGCATTGACAACCATTTAACTGCGTAACATTCCGACCGCGGACCGCCATTCCACGCCCGCCCCCTTTTGAATGCGCCGCAAATCGGGTCTAATCGCCGCCATCCCGCGTGCAAGAGAGCGGTGCGACAGCGGGCCAACCCGCCGCGCTCAGTGTTTCGCCCAGACTCGGCCCGGAAAACATGACACTCACAATTTTCAACATTCCTTTCCGCCGCACCGCCTTCCTGTTCGCCGTGGTGGCGACGCTGTCGGGATGCGGCGGTCCATCCCGCGGACCGGTCACGGTCTTTCTCGACGGCGCGGGCTGGTTTGCCGGCTCGTCACCGGTAAAAGCGGGATTGAAAGATGCCGGTGACAGGGGTGATTTCGAGACGTTTGTCTGGAGTTCGGGACTGGGACCGGCTCACGACCACCTCGTCGTGGCGAGTACCCGGGGCGTCGGCCGCCGCCTGGCTGCACGGCTGGAGAAAATTCGCCAGCGGGCGCCGAATGCCCGAATCAACGTCATCGCACTTTCCGCCGGGACATCGGTCGTTTTGAACGCGCTCGAACAGATGAAGCCGGGCGTGGCGGTCGACAACGTTGTACTGCTCTCGTCCAGTTCATCCGAATCGCGCGACCTCACGCCGCTGATGGCGCATGTGCGCGGTCGCCTGTACGCCACGTGCAGCACGAACGACGGCATCCTCTCCTCTTTGATCACCAATGCCGACCACAAGGATGGCAACCCCGCTGGACTGACCGGGTTCAAGCCGCCGCGCCGCAATTCACCAGACACCCGCGCCGCCTACGCCCGCGTGGTCAACCTGCCGTGGAAACCAGCCTACCTGGCCTACGACTGGAATGGCGGTCATACCGCCGCCACGAATCGCAAGTTTATCGCCGCCGTCATCGCACCGCGCATTCTGTCGAACGAGCCGTTCCCGGCCGATCGACCGGTGATGGCCGCGCCGTAACAGTGCATCGGAACCACGCCGGTCCGATGAAGGAGATCGAAAATCATGCTTGACGCGGGAAATGCCGCCCCTATTCGACGAATGTATACAGCCGCCCTTCTGATGGGATTGGCGGGGACGCTCTCCGGCTGCGCCACCGGGCAGGACTACGAGATCGGTCAGCGGGCCGAGCGCAACCAGGAGCCGCACGTTGCATATGACGCCTATTGTCGCGCGGCGGCGAAGAATCCTGACAACGGGACGATCAAGAGCGCAATCAAGCGCGTGACGCCGAAGGCCGCCGACTACTGGGAGAAACAGGGTCACCTGGCCGCCGGCGAAAAGCGTTATGCCGACGCCTGGCGAAACTTCATGCACGTGCTGGAGATTCGACCCGACCATCCCTCGGCGGGCCTGGTCATCCGGCAGTTGGAGCAGCAGCATCCCACCGAAGTGGCCTACGCGCGACAGGAGTTTGAACAGCGCGGGGCGCGGTCGCTGGTGGCATCCGGTCAGGGCGCCGGCCAGACGCAGGTTGCGCAGTCCGGATCGACCCCGTACGGTCGCACAGCGACAGCCGACCTCGGCTCGGAAGACGACATTTATGTACCTCCGTCGCGCGTGCGCGGCACGCCTCCCCCGCCGCCGCCCCCCCCGACTGCGGGCAAGTATGGCCCGCAGACCGGCGCCGGATCGAGCAGCGCCGTCACGGCATCACCCATGTCGCCGATGCCGTCCTCTTCCGCACCGATTCCCTACAACCCGCCGGCGCCCAGGTATGCTCAGACGCCGACGCCCTTCCCGCCCACCGCCCCGATGGCGACGGCCCCACCGATGACCGCGAATGCAGGTCAGCCCACGGGCTTCATGGTGGTGCGCACGCTGAGCAAAGAGGATCGGCGTTACGCTCGGCGGCGCGAGTTTGTCGACGGCGTGGCGATTCGCATCGACGACGTCGATGACGATGAAGCCGATCTGGAGTTGTTCATGGGCGGCATTCGAATCGCGGAAATCAAGGGCATCCGCATCAATGAGTCGGCACGATTCGTCGGCCAGACCGGCCGGCAGTTCCGCCTCATCGTGCTCGATATCCGCGAGTCGACGGAAACGGTGCGCATCGGCGTATCGCCGATCAATTAGATGATCGTGGCAAATCTATCCGCACCCGGAGCACGACCGGCGTCAGGATTCGACGCCGCGTGCGCGGCGAGAATGGCAAGCGCGGCAATCCCATGTCATCGATGAGGCCGCATAGTAGTGAAGTCGTCGCGGTCGATGCAGTGCACCCTGACCCGACGATCATCGTCCGTGCCGCGGATCTGCTGCGACGCGGCGAACTGGTCGCGTTCCCGACTGAAACGGTCTACGGACTCGGCGCGATCGCCCTCGATGCCGCCGCGGTGACTCGCATCTTTGCGGCCAAGGGCCGGCCCGCGAACAATCCGATCATTGTCCACGTTGCCGATGCCGCCGCCGCGCGGCCGCTCGTCGCGGATTGGCCGCCGATCGCCGATCGACTCATCGAACGCTTCTGGCCCGGACCGTTGACGCTTGTCTTCAAAAAGTCGGCGCTCGTCCCCGATGTCGTGACCGCCGGTGGATCGACCGTGGCCATTCGCTGTCCCGCGCACCCTGTCGCCCGCGCTTTGCTGATCGCCGCCGGGGCGCCCATCGCCGCGCCCAGTGCGAATCGCTCGACGGGCGTCTCGCCGACCACGGCCGCCCATGTGCTCGCGGCGCTCGGCGGACGCATCCCCCTCATCCTCGACGGCGGGCCTTGTGCGCGCGGCATCGAATCGACCGTGCTGAGCGTCGCGTCGGCTCCGCCGATCCTGCTGCGCCCCGGACCGATCACGCGCCAGGCGTTGGAGGCAATCGCCGGACCGATTTCGGTCGCATCACCCATCGACGCGTCCGAGGCAACGCTGCCCTCCCCGGGCCGCTTGGAACGGCACTACGCGCCACGCGCCCGGTTGGAGATCATCGACGCAGATCAGTTCGACGCCCGAGCGTCGTCGATTCACACTGCCGGTGGTTCGGACGTTCGAGTTGGACACATTCGCGCGGACTCCGTGCAAACGCCAACCCAAACCACCACGGACGCGCTGACGATCACCCTCCCCGCGGACGCGTCCAGTTACGCGGCCGGGCTCTATGCCGCCTTGCACCGCCTCGATGACCTCGGCGCGACCCACATCCTCGTGGACGCTCCGCCCGATAACGCGGACTGGCAGGCCATCCTCGACCGGCTTCGCCGCGCCGCCCATCGGTGAATGATGATTGGGCGAACAGCGGCCGTGCAACGTACACGGGGGCTTCGCGGGTTCCGCCTCGATTCAAACAAGAGCGCGGCCGACCCAATTTCAGTCGACTCATCAACCGCACGCTTGCGAAGGCCCGCCCGTCGCGCCAGACTACGACGCAAATCAACCCGCCGTTCCCTGGAGCAATCGCATGACCGAAGCAAAACCCGGCTTCTTTGCCCAACTCAGGAGTTTCCCGGCGACGTTCTACGTCGCCAACACGATGGAAATCTTCGAGCGCATGGCGTGGTATGGGTTCTACGCCGTCTCGTCGCTTTACATCACCGGGCCGGTCGAGACCGGGGCGCTGGGCTTTACCTCCGAGCAGCGCGGCCAGTTGCAGGCGATCGTTCCATTCATTCTCTATCTGATGCCCGTGGTGACCGGCGCGCTGGCGGACCGTTACGGCTACAAGCGCATGTTCATCATCGCCTATACCGGCATGGTGTGTTTTTATTATCTGCTCGGGCAGTTCAAGACGTTTCCCACCTTCCTGCTGGCATTCCTGATGGTGGCCGTCTCAGCGGCGATCTTCAAACCGGTGGTCGTCGGCACCGTGGGCCGCGTGACCAATGCGAGCAACTCGCGGCTCGGCTTCGGCATCTTTTACATGATGGTCAACGTCGGCGGATTCTTCGGGCCGCTGATCGCCGGTGCCGTGCGCGGTCTATCGTGGCGGTATGTTTTCATCGCATGCTCGGTCTGGGCCGCGGTGAATCTCGTCATCGTCATCCTCTTCTACAAGGAACCGACCACGGAATCGACCTCCGCAAACCCCCGCACCGTCCGAAAGGTGCTCACCAACGCCGTGGAAGTGCTGGGCAACCTGCGGTTTTTCATCACGGTCTTCGTCGTGTTGATCGCCCTGATGGTCGCCAACCAGGAGCCGTCGTGGTTCCAGTGGTGGCCGCATTGCGTGGTCTTCATCGCGGTATGGATCATCGGGAATTTCGTCTGGGACGCCATGCTTCCGGCCCACAGCGGCAACCCCAACCACCCCGCCTCACACGGCCGATCGGCACTCGCCAAACGCATGTACTGCAGCAACTGGCGCTTCGCCGTTTACCTGCTCATCCTGTCCGGCTTCTGGACGAGTTTCAATCAGATCTTCCTGACGTCACCGGAGTACATCCGCGACTTTACGGATACGAGTCCGATGGTGAACGCGGGGCGCAAGGTGGCCGGGTGGTTCGGCAGTCCGAAGATTCTGGATGCCCTGGCCGCGGTCGAAGAACAGAATATTTACGCGGAGTTTGACGGGCTGGTGCGACGAGGCCGCGGAATCGCCTCGGCGGGTGTAGACAAAGCCAAACCCGCCGATGCACACGGTGAATCCAAGCCCGTGGCCCCGACCGACAAGGCCGCTCTTCTCAAGAAGGAGCCGAGCCTCACGCCGGCAGACCTCGCTCGATTGGATGAACTGACTCCCCGGCTAAACAGCCCGACGGCGACACATCCGTTGGAACCATACGACATTGTGGCTCTGTCCAAGCAGATGCTGGGCTACAAAGTTCGCATCACACCCATCCGCCTGGCGGAACTGCTTGCAGCAGCGCCCACGGGACCGACGCAACGAAGTAAGTCGGAGTTGGATGCCGCGGTCAAGTCGATCGAGAACAATCTGCAGAGAATCGGCAAGGCCGAAATCACCGACGAACGCCGCGCGCAACTGGCCGCGGAAATCGACGCGCTGCTGGGTCGCGACGGAGTCAATTTCACAAAGGCGGATTTGGACGCCGCGAGCCAGAAACTCAGCGCGGCCGGAACAAAAATCGACTCGGATCTGCTGTTGGTCGGCATGCTGGATGCCACCTACCGGCCCCTGTTGTGGGCCGACTTGGACGCCGGACGCCAGGTGAATCCTGAGCATATTGTCAATTTCGACGCATTGGCCATCGTCCTGCTGCAGGTGGTCGTTTCATACATGATGAGCAAGTTCCACCAGTTCACCACCATGATCGTCGGCATGGTCATCGCCGCGATCGGCATCGGACTCGCCGCATTCTCCGGCGGGACCATGATCGGCCCTGTCGGCGGCTCGCTGCTCATTGTCGCGGCAGGCATCGTGATCTTCGCGGTCGGCGAGATGATGGCCAGCCCGACCAGCCAGGAATACGTCAGCCGCATCGCCCCGCCGGATCGCGTGGCGGTGTACATGGGCTATTACTTCGTGTCGGTCGCCCTGGGCAACCTGTTCGGCGGCATTCTCTCCGGTCAACTCTACGGAAAACTCGCCCGCGACATGCAGCGGCCCGACCTGATGTGGCTGGCCTTCGGCGGAATCATGTTCGCGACGGCCGTCTTGTTCATTCTCTACGATCGCTTCGCAGTGCCGAAGGCGACACGGAATGCGCCGGCCGTGGCGACGCATGGCTGATCGGCGCCGGCGGCAGCCGATGGTCTCGCGCGACTTTGTTATTGCGAGTTGCTCCGGCGAGCAGGGTCTACATTCACTGGCGCCGCGAACCCAGGCGGTTCACTGGGCGGCGCATTGCCCTCGCGCCAAAATAACCCGCGATGCCGCGGTAAGTATGTTCGCATCAAGTAATCGAAATGCTGGCGATCCCGAACTCGCTTGCGGCTCCCGCTGCCGCTGAAGTTGCGCCGGCCAAACGAGCCGCGCTTGCGATTCAACAAGAGGCTCGCGACGTTCTTCAACCGCAAACTCGCATCAAGCCATTTCGTACGATCGCGCCAACTCATCAAATAGTGAACATGTGTGCCCTCGGTTGCCGCGGCGTGCAATCGCCAGCCGCGCCGCCGGCACACGTCGTAGGCGATCCATATGAGCACGCGCTGGCAATTGGCGTCGAACAAAACTGGGGGTTGCACGGCCGCACGATCGTATGCCGTGGCGAGATTCTTGCTCGGCGGAAGTACGCCCAACCCGCGCCGCACGAAACCGCGCGGCCGATTGGCATTCCAACTTCGGTAGGCGTGGAAGGTGAACAAATAGACCGGCACGAGCAACACCCGCGAACGATTCCGCTCAATTGCATCGAACACCGCGCGGAACCGTCGGCTTCCGCCGACGGCTATTGCGGAGAATACGACGCGCGGCGCCGCGGCTACTTCACGCCGTGCATCATTTTCTTCAGCACTGGCACGAGCGCAAGCAAAACTCCCGCGCCAATTGCGGTGATCATCACGATGCGCATGAACACATCGTCGTATTCGCCGCCGGTGCCGGCAACCATGGGCGCGAGCACGTTCCCGAGCGAACTTGAAAGGAACCACACTCCCATGAACATTCCAACCAGCCGAGCCGGTGAGAGTTTCGTAATCGTGGAAAGTCCAACCGGCGAAAGGCAGAGTTCACCGGTCGTATGGAAGACAAATGCAAGAATCAGCCAAAAAAGCGAGCTCTTTCCGCCTGCCTGAAATTCCTTGGCGCCAAGGTACAGCATGAAAAAGCCGAGGGACAATTGGGCCAGTCCGAGCACGAATTTCAGGGGCGACGAGGGCTCAAGCCGCTTGCGATCCAGCCAAACCCACATTCCGGCCACCGGAATACTCAGGCCAATGATGAGCAGGGGATTCACTACATTCGCAAGGGTAACAGCGGGAATCTCGCGGCCCATGACCACGCGATCGACGGCTTCCTTGGTAAACCGCGTAATCGTGCTGCCGGCCAGTTCGAAAAATCCCCAAAAGACCATCGAAAATGTGCAGAGGATCAGAATGACAAACATTCGCCCGGCCTCTTCGCGCGTTCCTCGCGTCGCTTCATAGACAAGGTAGAGCACAACGGGCACCGCAATGATCATTGCAAGATTCTGCGTCCATACAGGTCTGGAGATGAAATAGGCCGCCACGGGAATGAAAATCAAAACTCCGAGAATGACGGTAAGAAAGTTCGGCAGGCCGATTGGACTGGAAGCAGTCATGCTCGCGCCAGGTGGCGGAAGGCCTCTGCCTTTAATGGTCTTCAATCCGAGCGTGAAGATGATCTGACCGAGAATCATGCCGCATCCTGCAGCGATGAATCCCCAGTGCCATCCGCGCGTTTCGGCAAACCCTCCCATGAAGCCGGCAAGAAACGCACCGATGTTGATGCCCATGTAAAAGATGGTGAATGCAACATCGCGACGCGCATCGCCCTGGCGGTACAATGTCCCTACGATTGTCGAAATGTTTGGTTTGAAGAAGCCGTTGCCGGTCGCCAAGAGCGCCAAGCCCGTGAAGAACAGCCAGTTGAGGGAACTCACCGAATGTCCCGCCTGGATCATCAGGGCGTGGCCCGCCAGGGTGAACTGCGCAATGGCCATGAGCGTTCCGCCCACGTAAATCGCACGCCGCTGACCCATAAGCCGGTCGGCCAGCATTCCTCCAATGAATGTCGTTGAATAGACAAAGCCGAGGTATGCGCCATAGATGGCGTCGGAGTGTCCCTCGGCGGCTTTATCGCCTGCTGTGCGCTTCATTTCAGCAAGCACAATGCCCACGGTGTAAAGCGTGAGAATGCCGCGCATGCTGTAAAAACTGAATCGCTCCCACAGTTCGGTAAAGAACAGTACGAACAGCCCCTTCGGATGGCCCATCAGGGTCGATTCATCACCCTGGCCGTCGTACTCGACCTCGTGACCGACATTATTCGTGCTCAAGACTCATCCTCTACCGGGTTGCGTGAGTCGAAAAAACTACGCAGGCTGATCATTACAACAGCAAACAACAGCAATTCGAGGCTTGGCGATCCAGAGCGCGCCTCACGCCCCGTACTTCTTGATCGCCCGATCCAGCGTCGGCAGCAGCGCCCCGATCACCCCGGCGACCAGCAGCATTGCTCCGGCCAGCACGACGAAGACCATTGTCGTCGGTTCCAGCCCGCTGATGAAACCCGACAACTTGTTGCCGACCGCCGACGCGAGAAACCACCCGCCCAGCATCAGGCCAACCAGCCGCTTGGGCGACAACTTGGTCACCAGCGACAGGCCCATGGGCGACAGGCAGAGTTCGCCGATCGTGATCACGCAGTAATAAATCACCAGCCACCAGAGCGACACCTTGTGCGCCCCGTCGCCGCCACTGTACGCCGCAGCGGCAACGATGAGCACGCTCACAAGTGTGATCAGCATGCCGTACAGAATCTTGTGGGCCGTGCCCACGGGCTTGCCCGCCTTCACCCGATTCATGAAGAAAGCGACGACGAGCGGCGTCAGAATGACCACGAAGATCGGATTGAGAAAACTGGTGATGAGTTCGGCGTTCCACAGCGTGTCAAACTTGCCATGCGGCAGTCGTGCGGCAGACGCGTTCTTGTACACCTTGTCGATTGTTGCCTGCGATACGAGCAATACCGGAAACTGCGAGTCGGCCTTTTCACGAATCAGCAGGACCTGCCTGCTCGACTTCGCCGTCTCGGGCTCAAGCGAAATTGACACGCGCTTGACGCCATGTTCGTCCGACGATTCCTTGACCTTCACGTTCTCCGTGGGATAAACCTTGCAAACCAGGAAGCGCCACTTGACATGCTCGCCGCTCAGCGTTTCGGCGTCGATGATTTTCACGTCGCCGAATTTTGATTGCACGGCGGCCAGGCCGGACTCGCTCATGCGCCGCGCGCCGAACATGGCCTCGACATCGCCATCGACCGCGAGGAGCGTATCCTCGCCTGGACGCGGCAGATCGGCGGCGGCATTCGAATAATACGAAGGCATGGCCTCCTGCATGTAATAGCGCTGCACGATTTCGGGCGTCCAATTCGCCGTCCGCGAGCTGCGATCCTCGGCAAACACGGTCATCAGCCCGCCGCTGAGGTGAAGGATCATGAAGAAGGCTCCGCCGGCCAGGTAGACGGGCAGCAGCGCCGCCAGTCCCGGCTTTTCTTCGGGAGACGCCTTCATGACCAGCGAGACGAAGTAGAACCCGACGGGGATCATGCCGGTGATGAATGCGAACGTGATCGGGCCGAGGGTGCTTTTGATGAGGTCCACCTTGCCGCCGATGAAAAACCCGGCGACCCCGAACAAGGCGGCCGGCAGGAGAATGGTGAGGAAGATTTTGGCCAGGCTCACGTCGCGCGGGTCGACCTGCGGTTTTCGGTCGGCCGCCTCGAGTTTCTTCCAATTGAACAGCAGGATGACCACGCTGATGAGCAAGCCGACGCCGGCCCCGACGAAGGCGATGTTGAATGACCAGAGGTTGCGCAGCGGCGCGGAGAGCAGGGCCGAGAGCGCCGCGCCGGTATTGATACCCATGTAAAAGATGTTAAACCCAGCATCGCGCCGAGGGTCGCCTGGCGCGTAGAGGTTTCCCACCATGGCGGAGATGTTGGGCTTGAAAAGTCCATTTCCGACGCACAGGCATGCCAGGCCCGCGTAGAGCGTCGTCAAACCGCGCACGCCGAGAAGGAACAACCCCGTCGCCATGAACAGACCGCCGATGAGCACGGCGAGCCGGTAGCCGAGGTAACGATCGGCAATCAAACCGCCCAGAAACGGCGTGAAATAGACAAACGCCATGTATGTACCGAAAATCTCGGTGGCGTGAAGCGTCGTCAGGCCGAGGCCGCCGCGCTCCGTGTCGCGCGCGTACAGCACGAGAATGCCAAGCAACAGGTAAAAGGCCAGCCGCTCCCACATCTCCGTGAAGAAGAGCGCGGACAAACCCGTTGGGTGCTTCTGGGTGGAAACCGCCGAAGACGCGGAAGGACTCAAACTCGACATGCAATACCCTCTTGGTTGGAGGCGTGGCCGGGATAAGGCCAACAGGATAGCGCAACGCGGCATGGGATGAAAGCGGAATCCAGCGCGACTGCCCGGGTTTGCGACCGATAACGACGCATCACGCGAACGATTCACTCACGAACCCGCCGATTGCTCAGGTTTGGGACAGGTTCATCCGCTAAGTTGATTAGGAGAATCCACGAATGGACACTGAACGAGACGATGGCTGCATGAACCCGGCGAATCCGACCGAGCCGGGCGACGTTTCTCGCTGGTCGCGCATCGCCACGATGGCGGGGCTCGCCGTGCTTGGCATCACGCCCTGGGCGCAGGCTCAGTTGCCGCCGATCGAACCGCCGCCGGCCGTGATATGCCCGCCGCTGACCGCCATTGCGACGCCGACATTGTTCGACGTCTTCTTCGGCACCACGCCGATTCGGTTTCCATTCCAGTGATCTATGCCAGCCGCGCTTGGAAGTGCACTCGATGCGAACAGGCGGCCTGTCTGGGATGACCGGCCGGCCTGAAGTCCGGGGCTCATGGCCGGCGATTGCAATCCACTCGAAACCTCACCGGCCGCCATCTGCGTGAGCGGTACTCCGATCGGCACCGACCATAGGTACTGTTCCGGTGACGCCAGCGCCGCAGCCTCCAGGTGACCGAGGATGCGCCGCATCGCAGCGACCTCATCGTGCATAGCCGCGGGTGGAATCCAGTCGTGCACGGACAATCTGAAGCCGAAGCCCTCGTCGTTTCGCCGACAGGATACCACCCCGACCGGCGCTCCAAACGCCCGCGCCAGGCGTGGAATGGTGGGATACGCAGCGATACGCGAGCCGAGATAATCGCAGGCCACCGCCCGCCCTCTGCGTCGCTCGTGCTCGGCGATCAGCAACACCGCCCCGCCGCCTGCAAGCACCCGCGGAATCTCACTCGCCGCATGCCGCCGATCGATGGGCCGCACGTGCGGTCGTGCGTACAGTTGCGCCTGCCAGCGCCGCAACTCCGGCTGGGCAAGATAGTCAACAACCACATGCACTGGTTGGATGAAGCGCCCGATCACATCGGCCAGCACCGCCGGATTGCCGAAATAGCCCGCCGCAAAGATGCACCCGTGCCCAGCGGCGTTCGCCTCGGAAACCAGCGCCTCGGCATTGTGATCGAGAGAGACAAACTGACGCCACGACGTATCCCGCAAGAGCCGCTGGATGAACAACGCTTCGGCCCAGAACCGGCTCCAATTCGCATACATGCCGCGAACAACTGACCGCGCCTGACCGGGGGTGCACGACGAACCCAGCGCCGCCATGACCCGGGCCTCGGCGCGGCGACGGGCAAGGGTGTTCAGGCCGAATACGCCCTGTCCGAGTATCTGGGCCACGCGCGCCGTTGCATCGGGGCCGATCGCACCGGCCACGGTGCCGACGACGCGACGCAAATAGACATGTCGAAACGTTTCAAGGTCGAACATGGAGGCCACAAGGTCGATGAACGCGCGCGGCGCAGGGGGCGCTGATCAGCACGTCCGGCGATTGCTGGCGCGCTCCATCGTCCTGATGGGCCGCTCAATTGGGCGAGAAAATACAAACCTGGGCTGCGACGCCCTTGAATCGTCCGCAGCACCGCTGGTCCCCGCGGTGGTCAGGCACTTGTGTATCGGCAAAAACAGGGAGAATGGGTTACGGCGAACGCGGCGTCGCGGGGGCGAATTGCGGCACCGAATACTGCGCCGCACGACACCGATTGGACGCCTTTGCAACCCGTCAGCCGACCATGGCGGTGTCGCGCACCTGATCCCCCACCGGCCGGGACTGCAGCACGTTTTCATACACCTGCCGGTGGTTCTCGACGAACTGGCGCACGCTGAAGACCTCGTAGGCCTGACCCCGCGCCACTTCGCTGAGTTGCCGGCGCAGGCTGGTGTCCTCCAGGATCAACAGCAACTTCGAGGCCAGGGTTCGCGGCTCGCCGGGCTTGCAAAGCAGGGCGTTGCTGCGATCCGCCAGAATCTCGGCCACGCTGCGGACCGCCGATCCCAGGATGGGCACGCCGGCCGCCATGGCCCATGCAATCGGCTCGACACAGATGTCCGTCGACGGCGAAATCAGAAACGCGTCGGCACAGGCGACCAGTTTCGCCCAGGACCAGTCCGGCGGCGGTTGGATGAGCAATTCGGGCATGGCGACGTCATTCAAGAAACCCGCGAGGCGCGTCCGTTCGGGCGAGTCGTAGGGCAGAATCACGCGCATGGCGGGAATGACTTTGGACACGATGGCCGCGGCCCAAAGCCCGGTGAACTGATCGCCGGCCTTCGACGGCGGACCCGACATCAGGACCACCGGCGAGTTCTTGCCGGCCAGCACCGCGCGGAGTCCGGCGTCGCGTGCCTGGTTGATCGCACCGAAATCAACCGGCCCGCGAACGACCACGATTCGCTCGGGCGCAATGCCGCGCTCCGCCAGACGTCGCCGAATGACCTGGCTGCCGGCGACGATGCCGATGTTGGGCATCGACCGGAGTCGCCGGCCGGTCTCGTCGGCCAGCGTGGGGTCCAGCAGCGTGGCCAGCAGGGGCCGGCCCGGCAGCATGGCCGCCCCCAGCGACGCGGCGCGCGGCCCCCACGCGTTAATCAAGTCAAATGACAATTTAGACCCGATGGCCTTCAGTCCCGGCGAAAACGCCGCCCAGGGCGAGAATCTCGCCTCGGCACGATGGACCTCGCCTGAAATGAACCGCCGCGCGACCGGCACGGTCGGCCCGTCACACACCGCCACGTGGTGTTGAATGTCGCCGCCGGTCAGCCTGGACCGCAGCGTCCCGGCGACCTGAAGCACGGTCGGATCGCAGGTGGCATCGAGGACGTGAAGGATGCGCATCACTTGTCGAAGGATCGGTGTCCGTAGAAGATCTTGGCGACTTCCTTGCCCATCTTGATGGCCAGTTCCTGCGACACGTCGGCCGCGGATCGATCGCCGTCGGCCGCCTCGGTCTGGGTCGTCACGGTCACGCGTCGTCCGCCCTCATCCTTGGGCCAGAGACGAATGTCGCGCTTGCCCTCGGTGCTCAGGACCTTGACGTTGACGGTGAATTCGCCCTGGAAAATCTCGGCGCCGGGTTCGGGCTGAAGCACGAATCGCACGATCCGCATGTAGAGAATCTGTTCGGCGCCCAGTTTCTCGCCGATCTCCCGCGCGGAGAGCTTGGCGTACTTGGACTCTGATTGCCGGAGACGCGACCAGTCCTCATAGGGGATCACGCGCTTGTTGACGTCGAATTGCAGGAAGTTCTGTGAAATCGTGCGATGGACTTCCTCGTAGACCCGCGGTTCACTGAGTTGATCCTCATTCGGATCGTCCAGCAGCAGCAGCAGCGGCCCCTTGGTCAGGGTGTGCTCGGGATCGATCCAGTCGCCGCCCGACATGTTCGCCCAGAGCGCCGCCATCTGCACGCAACCGCTCGACGCCGCGGCGGTCAGCGCCAGGCATCCCAGCAGCGCGAACCGCACGACACCCGGCCGGCGATCGCGGACCAATTCAGACATTTGTTCATTTTTCATCACGACGGTCCCTTCGCTTGCCCGTTTCCGTGTATGAAATTTCGTAGGCATAGAACTTCCTCGCGACTTCAAGTCCGAACTCGTCCACGGTCGCCCGCAGAATGTCCTCATCGGTCTGATCCAGCACACCCTGCGTCGAAGCCGGCGGATAGGTCGCCACCACCTCGCTGCGATAGACCGGATCGCTGCCGGCCGATTCGTTGGTGCTGTATAGATTGACCGTTCCGCGAACGCGGCCCTTGCGAAGTTCCCGCGCGGACAGGGCACGGGTGGTGTACTCCAGCAGATCAATGCGAAGCAGCATGTCGCACTTGAGTTCCTTGCAGAGTTCCGTGTTGGACATGCCTTCCCAGTCGATGGCCCCCCGGTCTTGCATGCGGGCCACCGTCATCGGATCGACAAAGGACGCTTCCGGCAGGTTCTTTTTCAGGTAAAAGGTGACCGTCTTGCCGACGCGGACGCGGGCCAGCGCGTCGTAATCCAGCGTGGCCTGCTCGGCCCACACCAGCACGCCGACCCTCTGGTTGGTGATCTGATTGCACTCCGCGGTGCGCAGTTCCTTCTTCTCAGGGAACAGAAAATACATGCCCTGGCAGCCCGTGCCGCAGAATACGATCCATGCCAGCGAGGCAAGCCGAATTCGTCGCAGGCGGTGCAGACGGGTCGCAGCGCCGCGTGGAGTCTTCGTCGACGTGATCATTTTCACTTCCTATTGGTTCGCCGGCAGCCGGCCGGTCGCAAAACCGATGGCCATTTTCAAGGCCCAGCCACCGACAATCAGCAATGCGAATCCGAGCATCAATCGCACCGGTCCCAGTCGATCCCAATCGACCTGGATGACGCGGCCGGTCGCCGCGGTCTGGCATGCGAGTATGAAACCGACCAGCGCTGCGAGGCACAACAGGGCGCCGGCCGGCTGCGCCACCACTGCGTCCAGCGGGCGACCGTGCATCATCAGGGAAAACGAGGTCGTCATCCCGCACGACGGGCAGGGCAATCCACTGGTGAGGATCAACCCGCAGGGAGGCAATCCGAGGCGTTCGTGGGTGCCGTATCCCCGGTCATCCGGCGGCAACCACCGCGCAAGCACCAATACGGATAGCAGCACGACCGCAACCAACACCGCCACGCCGCGGAGTCCGCGGCCAACCGCCACCGGCGGCCCCAAGTACCGACCCATTGAAGTCAACACGCGATTCATCGTGCGGCCAGCGCCAAATCCCCCACCCGATCCTGATTCTACCCGGGAAATCGACGCCCGGCGCTGGGCATCCCGCGACCCGCTTTGGCTGGGTAATCCGAACGCATCGACGTTATGATACCGGACCCAAGGCTCCCCAAGGCATGCGACCATGGACCCCGTTACCATCGACCTTCGCCAGGCCCTGATCGACCGCCTGGAGTCTGATCGGCGCTGGGGCGCGGCCTACGTGCCGATCCCCCCCATGCAAATCGCCCCGGCCGCACCGACAGCCACGCCCGGTCCATCGACACGCCCGTATTCGGCCGAGCCGCCGCGACGCCAGGCGCCGCCACCGCCGGCGCCGGAACCCGTGATGGAGGTCCTGCCGCCCCCGCGAGCGCTCACCGCCGAGGAGAAACAGGCCCGCACCGTGGCTCTGGCCGTCATCGATGAGAAGGAAGTGCAGGGCTGCCGGAAGTGCGGCCTGGCAGACACCCGCACGAGAACCGTCTTCGGCATCGGCAGCCCGGCCGCGCGAATCGTCTTCGTCGGCGAAGGCCCCGGACACGATGAAGACGTCAGTGGCATTCCCTTCGTCGGCAAGGCCGGGGATCTGCTGACCGACATGATCGAAAAAGGCATGGGTCTGAAGCGCGAGGACGTCTACATTTGCAACGTGGTGAAGTGCCGGCCGCCCGGCAATCGGACCCCGGCGACCTCGGAAGTGGCCGCGTGCAAGGATTACCTTCTGCGGCAGATTGAGATCATCCGGCCGCAGGCGATCATCGCCCTGGGCGCGTCGGCCGCACAGACGCTGCTGGGCAGGCCCGACTCGATCGGCCGCCTCCGCAGCCGCTGGCATGATTTCTACACCAGCGGGAGTGCGATGATCGGCGAACCGATCCCGCTCATGCCCACCTACCACCCGGCCTACCTGCTGCGCGACCCGACGGAAAAGAAAAAAGCGTGGGCCGACCTGAAGATGGTCATGGCCCGGCTCGGAATCCCGATGCCGCAGAAGAAATAGCAACTGCCGGCAGTCCGCCGGGCGCGTCAGCCGTACCGCATCGATCCCCGCACTACGGACACGGCGGAGAAGACAGCAGCAGTTTATTCACAAACAGGTTGATATCCGCCGCCGTCAGTGACGCGCTGTTGTCCATGTCCGCGCAGGCGTTGAACGCGCCCGTGAACGCCTCGACGAATCCGCGGACGTCACGACCGTTCAATGCGTGATCGGCGTTGATGTCACCCTTGCAAGGACAAGCATCGCACTCGTCGGGAATCCCGTTCGAATTTGCATCGGCACTGGTCGGCGCGCCGTTCGGCACGCGCACCGTAATCGCCCAGTTCAGCAGCACACCGGAGTCCTGCACCCGGTCGTCATCGACGATCAGCGTCCAGATGCCCTGGGCCGGCTGCCCATTGAAATCATTCAGATTGCCGACGGGGTTGTACGCACCGGTGTAGGGCGCCTGCTCGGATTGAATGCCGTTGGGTGCCTGCTCATCGAGCGTGGTATTGATGAAATTCTGGCCGTTGCCGCCCGTGCGATCGTAAAGCAACACGTCCGTCGCATTGTGCTTCAGTCGCAACTGCACGTCACCGGTAAAGGTGTGCATCAAGTTGAGCGACACGTTGACATCCAACACCGATCCGACGACGGGGCAGTTGATCGTGGCGGCGATGAAACTCTCGTCCTTGGTGAGTATGTTAACCGGGCCGCTCGCGAAGGTCCTCGGCCCGCCGGACGATCCGGCCACGTCGCAGTTGTCGCCCACACCGTTGCCGTTGCAATCGCCGCCCTGGCACGCATCGATGATGCCGTCGGCGTCGCAGTCATTTTCACAGGTGTCGGGAACGCCGTTCGCATTGCAATCGGCGCCGGCCAGTTCACACGCATCGTGCAGGCCGTTGCCGTTGCAGTCGTTGCCGGCCAGTTCACAGTTGTCGGGTATGCCGTTGCCGTCGCAATCCAGCGGGCCGGTCTCGCACGCGTCGAACATGCCGTTGGCGTTGCAGTCGCCCGTTGCCATCTGACACTTGTCGGGAATGCCGTCGGAATTGCAATCGGCGCCGACCAGTTCACACACGTCGAGGATGGAATTGCCGTCGCAATCCAGTCCGCCCGACACCAGGTCGATCGAATCCGCAATGCCATTGTTGTTGCAGTCGCCGAAGGCCGGACTGACAACCGACGCGTACACGTTCAGCGGGCCGAATCCCGGTTTGAATCGCCCGATCTCGGCATGACCGGTCTGCGGCGCGGCATCCGCATCAAACCAGAAGTTGTACATCGTGCCCCAGCGAATGGCATTGGTATTCGGATCAGCGGCAAAGGTGTCGCAGTTCCACTGGATGCGCCCGGCGGAAATCGTCGCGGCCCATGCGGCGTTGGAGTAGCCCTCATCGTGCGACAGCGGTGCCGCGAAGCCGATGTTGGTGACATTCGTCGCGCCGACCGGCACGGAGAACGCACGCACGCCCCGCTCGCTGTTGAAGTTCATGACGGCGTAGTCGTAGCGGTGCTGGCCTCCGCCGAGATCGGTCGCCTTGTGCATGACAATGATGCGTCCGTCAACCGGAAGATCGATGTTGACCCGCCCCGCGCCGGTCCACGCGGCGAGGGCCAGGTGCTCGCGCACCGTCGGGCCGACCGGCGAAAAGAACCAGTTGCTGGCGGTGCCGCCCATCGAAAACTGTCGATATCCGGTGCTGTTCAGCACGTTGCCGGCCGCGATATCGTCGGCGGCGATGTAGATCGCCTCGGCAAAATACTGCGCACCCGGGTTATTCAAATCGACATCCTGCACCTGAACGCGGTGGCTGATCGGCGTGTGCGTATGTCCGTTGTGCTTGTTCGCGGTCGACCCGTCGAAATAGCCGGTGACGGGGTTGACCTCGCTGCGCCGGCCGAGACCGTAGTTTCCCCCGCCGGCGTTGAAGTCGGCGCTGTACGGATCGGAGCAATGAACCCCGAGCGTCGCGCCCGTGAAATCGGGCTGGCAGTCGCCGAAACAAACCGGCCCCTGCTCCGCAAAGAAACCATGTTTGAGCCAGGCCATGCCGATCTGGGTCATCCGTCCATCTTTCAAACGGTAGAAATTCTGGGCGATGACTGGATGGGTGTTGTAGGGCAGGAACTTCCACTTGAGCGGCACCGTGCCGATGTTGCACGACGTCGTCGCCATGGCCAGGCCGGATACGCCTCCGCTGTGCCCGAAATCGTCCATGTTGGGAATGTCACCTACGATGACATCCGGACCGTTGGCGCGGGCGATCGCCGTCAACACCACCAGATTGAGACAAAGCGCAATGCAATTCCGGAGCGACTTGTGCACTCGAAACTTCCTCCACTCTCCGTGCGGTCAGCCGAGCCGATAACGGGCAAATTCGCTGAATTGCGCCCCCGCGCGACCAGGACCTGCAGGCCACGAATTGTAGACCAATACCCCCATGACGATCAATCTTTTGCTTGACGACTGCGAACCAGAGTGCCCCTTTTTCCCGGTCCTTTGGCCGTCGTGCGGCCGCTGAGCCACGTCGTCGAGCCGACGACCCGGCTCGTATACATCGGTTTCTGCGCGGCGGAGGATTGCATTGTGTTCACAATGTCCGACCCGCTACCGTTATGGGAAGTTCAGTCCCCATGGCGGTCAGACCATTCCGCAGCGCTTGCGAATCGACCATTCAAGCGTCAGCAACATCAGGACCGCCGCTAGCCAGAACGGGCCGCCGTCGATGGTGAGGTCGATTGTCCGCCGTTCCACGCGTGTTTGCCGCGCGACGTCTTTTTTGAGCGCGTCCAATATTTCGCCCAGGCCGTCAATACCAATATAGCGTCCGCCCACTGCGGCCGTTTCCGCGGAGAGGGATCGCAGCAGATCCAGGTTGGCCAACGGTTCGCGCAATTCGCGGTCCACGTCTTCCACCGTGAAGCGGCTCTCGGCCTGACCCACCGGTTTGCCGCCCTGTTCGGCCTTCAACCGAAGCGAATAAGTCCCGGCTTGCTGAACGAACGCACGGCCGACCCAGCGACCCTCGTCACGCTGCATCACGATCTGCGTCTCCTGACCCTCCGGTGGAATCAGCGTCACCGTCGCGGTCTGTGATGCCGTGGTCTCGCTGCCCGATCCGTCGAAGATGTAGGCGTCCACCCGCACACCGGCCGTGCCGGGTCGCACCTGGGCCAGGTCGTATCGCGGCCGGTCAGAGGCAATGTGAACGCGCACAGGCTTGCCGGCCAGCCAGAGCACCAGTTGCCGCCAGAAACGCCGGTGAAGTTCCGCACCCTCATCTGACTGCATGGCCCAACGCCAGGTCGCGTCCACCGCCATCGCGGCCGTGCGCCCCTGACCCGCGTTCTGAACCGCCAGCACAGGCTTCTTGTCTTCATCCGTCAGCAGGACCTGCGCCGCGGGCTTGGTGCGGCCCAGCGTGACGTCGGTCGGCAAGAATGCAAGTTTCTCCCATGCGCCCGCGCCCGCGCCCGCGCCCGACGTGTCGCACACAGGGTGCCCCGTGCCGATGGGCGTCGGGAGGATGCGGCCCGACCCAGGCTTGTCCGACCTTTCGGGGCGTCGAACCGGAACGGCGTTGGCCAGCGGACCGACCAGCAGGCTCCGTGCGTTCGGCGTGGACAGGCCACCCAGGATCGCGAGACCCACGCCGTCTTTTTCGACTGCCTGCAACAATCCCTGCAGGCGTCGATCGCCTGCCTCGGCTCGCGTCACGTCCCCGAACAACACGACCTGATAGTCCCGCCAGGCCTCGCGAACGGCGGGCAGCGGATTGGTCCAATCGCCCTCCGGCGGCCGGCTCAGGTACATGCGCGTCAGTCGCAGGCGTTTCTCGCCCGCAAGGGCCCGCGCAATGAACGCCGATTCGCTGCGCGGCCGCGACTCGACCAACAACACCTGCAGGGCATCGTCCGTGACTTGAATAAATTTTGACAGACTGGCGGTATTGGCGTCATTTGCCCCGCGCCGAGGCCGGGCACGCACCTCAACCGCCCGGAAGCCCGCCGGCCGCGCGTCAACTTCAAATACGACCCGCACGGACTCGCTCACGGCCTTCGGGACAATCGTCTGCTTTTCGCGGCCCTCGCCTTCCCAGAGCAATTCAACGTCAACCGGTTCGCCCGCAAACCCGAGACACTCGAAATCAGCCGTGATGGAGACCCGCGTCCCCGCCGACGCGCGGTCCGGTGCGATCAATGCGCGCGCCAGAATGGTGCGTGTGTCGCCCATGGGCAGCGGACTGCCGACGCCGACGGTGTACAGGGCGACGCCCGCGGCCGCCAGGCTGCGCGCCGCCGAGATGGAACTGACATCGCCATCCACGTTCTCAGCGCCATCGGAAATGAGGAGGATCGCGCCCAATTGACGATCGACGTCGGTCTGACTCGCCAGACTATCGGTCAGCGCCCTGCTGATGACCGTCGCAGCGCCGTCATCCGGCTCGTCGACGCGCCGCGTAGTCGCGGTGGATTCTTCGACGAACGCGTCGCTGAAGCGGGCGTTCACCACGTCCCATGAGGCGCGCAATTCGTCCACTTTCGGCGAGACCTCGCCCAGTCGCCGCCTGACCACCTTTCCGCGCGGCTCGAAGCCCCCTGTCTCCCGGGGCACATCGGCAATCGTCATGGAGCGCGAGGCATCGCGGATGATCATCAGCGTCGGCCGAACGCGCCGCTCCTCCCGCCAGCCGGCGACCGGTCGAAGAAACGCGCCGAAGACAACGACAATCGTCATGATGCGCAACAGGGCCAGAGACCCACGGGTCAATCGCGACCCCGAGCCCGCAGCCTCGGCATAGCCCTTGATCGCCCAGGCGATCGCCGCGATGAGCATCACCGCCAGCGGCGACGCCCGGCGCGCCCATTCGCTGACCCAGGGCAAAATGGAGACCAACGCCAGGAAGACGACGGTGAACGTGAGCGCTGTGTAGAGAAATCGGTGGTTGCGTTGACGCCAACCGGCCCACCAACGCGCCGCCATGAAGGCCGCGACCAACAACGCGCAGACTGAGGCGACCCAACCGGTGTCGGGAGGATTCAGCCCGATGCGAAAATCGGTCATCGCGGCCGCAAGGGGTTGCAGGATGGCTGTGGACACTCGTCACCCCGCCGCGGCGGGTCGCGCGGCGGCACACCGCGGCGCTGCGTCAGGGACCATCGTGTTCGGCGATCACCTTGTAGAAGGCGTCCGCCGTTTGGGCGGACAGCAGGGCGTCCAGGATGGCCTCGTTGGTGACCATGCGGCTCAACCGGGCGAGGGCCTGGATATGCAGCGTGGTGGCCTGGGTCGGACTGACCAACATGGCCAGCAGGCTGACCGGTTGCCCGTCAATCGAGGCGAAGTCAATCGGCTCGCCCAACCGACCGAAGGCCAGCACCAGTTTGCTGACCGAGTCGCTCTTGGCATGAGGAATGGCGAAGCCGCGACCGATGCCGGTCGTGCGTTGCGATTCCCGCTCCAGCACCGCGGCAAGCAATTCTTCGCGGTTGCGGGCCAGGCCCTGCTCGATGATGACATCCACCATGCGCGTGATGGCCTGCATCTTGTCGGTGGCGACGAGCGGCACTCGAATCGTGGCGGGCGTCAGGTACTCGGTGAGTTTCATGCGTTCTATCCCCAACCCAGGGCGAAAAAGGCAATGCTAGCACTTTGATGGAAAGGTCACAACCGACACGAAAAGCAATCCAATCCGCCCCGTCGGGCCGGCTTTCTGAACATACCGCGCGTCAGCCAACGCCCGCTGCATAATCCTGAAGCGCCCGCACGCCGAGGATGTCGCCGGTCACGCCCTGCTTCTTCATCGCGGCGATGGCCTGCACGGCGGCTCGCGCGCCCGCCAGTGTCGTGATCAGCGGAATCCGCCGCGCCGTGGCCGCCGCCCGCCAGCGTCCTTCCTCCCAGGCCGGCCCGTAGTGAACCGGTGTGTTGATCAGGATGTCCAGGACGCCATGGTTGATCAGATCGAGCAGAAACCCCTCGGGCGCGCCGGCCTGCTTGGACACGACGACCGAATCGATACCGGCGTCTCGAAGCGCCTTGTGCGTGCCCCGGGTGCTGAACAGTTTGAACCCCAGACGCCGCAACTCCTGCGCGATCGGAATAATGCGCGGCTTGTCCGGGTCGTTCACGCTGACCAGGGCATTGCCGAACTGCGGCAGCGACAGCCCGGTGGCGATCTGCGCCTTGGCGTAGGCGAGTCCGAAACTCACGTCGATGCCCATCACCTCGCCGGTGCTGCGCATCTCCGGCCCCAGCACCATGTCGCATCCCGGGAACTTGTTGAATGGAAACACCGGCGCCTTGATGGCCTGCATGATCGCCCGCGGACTGCGACCGACGCCCATCTCCCACAGCACGTCGCGAAGCGTCCGGCCGAGCATGACAGCCGTCGCGACCTTGGCCCACGGCACGCCGGTCGCCTTGCTGACGAACGGCACCGTGCGCGACGCACGCGGGTTGACTTCCAGTACATAGACCTCACCGCCGGCAATGGCGAATTGAACATTCATCAAGCCGCACACGCCAATGCGACCGGCCAGTAGGCGCGTTTGTCGCTCTACCTCGGTCAGCAGCGCGGCCGAGAGAGAGTGCGGCGGCAGGGCGCAGGTGCTGTCGCCGCTGTGGATGCCGGCCTCTTCGATGTGCTCCATCACGCCGGCGACGACGCATTCGCCGCGCGGGTCGCTGGGCCGCCGAAAGTCCGACACCGCGTCGACATCGATCTCCATCGCATCGAGGATGAACTTGTCCACCAGCACCGTGTGGCCGCCCTTGGGCGCCTGTGCGAGGTCGGACGCCGCGAACGCCGCGCGGGCGTATTTCTCAAGATCCGCGTCGTTGTTGCACAATTCCATCGCCCTGCCGCCGAGCACGTAACTCGGTCGAATCAAGACGGGATACCCTAGGGCACGGGCGATCTTCATCGCCTCGGCCGGCGTGCGGGCAATGCCGCTGGGAGGCTGCTTGAGGCCCAACTCCTTCAATATGTTCGAGAACGCTTCGCGATCCTCGGCGAGGTCGATCGACTCCGGCGGCGTGCCGAGGATCGGCGTGCCGGCACGCTTGAGCGTATCCGCCAGGTTCAGCGGCGTCTGCCCGCCGAATTGAACGATGGCCCCCTTTACCGTGCCCCGCGCCGCGATCGACCGAATGACCCGCAGCACGTCCTCGCCGGTCAGCGGCTCGAAGAAAAGCAGGTCCGACGTGTCGTAGTCGGTGCTGACCGTCTCCGGGTTGGAGTTGATCATCACCGAGCGAAAGCCCATTTCGCGCGACTGCAGCGCGGCATGAACGCAACAGTAGTCAAATTCGATGCCCTGGCCGATGCGGTTCGGTCCGCCGCCGATGACGATCACGTGCGGCTCGTTGTGAACCCGCAGTTCGTCTTCAACCTGCCGGACCGGCTCGCCGCCGTTGACGTGAAACACCGGCTCTTCGTAGGTCGAGTAGAAGTACGGCGTCGCCGCCTCGAACTCAGCGGCACAGGTGTCGACCAGTTTGTAGCAACTGCCGTCGTCATCGCCGGAGATGGCCTGCGCAGCCCGCGACGGACGCTGAAACGCCATGGCCAACTGCGTGTCGCCGTAGCCGAGGTGCCGCGCCCGCCGCTCCAACTCCGGCTTGATTTCGCCGTTTGTCTTGCCTGCCTCCAGCAGCAGTTCGTTTTCGAACTCCACCAATTCGCGCATCTGATCGAGAAACCATGGATCGATGCCGGTCAGGGCCTGAATCTTGCCGACGCTCCAGCCCTGCTTCAACGCATAACGAATGTAATAGGGCCGGCCCTGGCAGGGTTTCTTGATCTTGTTGTGCAGCACGGCGTCTGCGATGGGCCAATGCGTGGCCGACGACTCTTCCATGTCGGGCGGGGCCTCGCTCTGTACGCTCGCGAAAGCCGGCGCATCCTCGCCATCGGCCCGCAGTTCCGACTGGTACGCGTTCTGCTCGCCGCCTGCGAAGCGACGGTGGGCATGCGAGAGCCAGCGATCGTTCTTATCGAGGCCGAAGCCCGCACGCTGAATCTCCATGCTGCGGATGCACTTCTGAAACGCCTCCTTGAACGTTCGGCCGATCGCCATCGCCTCGCCGACGCTCTTCATCTGCGTCGTCAACGTCTCGTCGGCATCGGGAAACTTCTCAAACGCCCATCGCGGAATCTTGACCACGCAGTAGTCCAGCGCCGGCTCAAAACTGGCCGGGGTGGTGCCGGTGATGTCGTTGGGGATTTCATCGAGCGTGTAGCCCACGGCCAACTTCGCCGCGACCTTCGCAATCGGATAACCCGTCGCCTTACTGGCCAGAGCGCTCGAGCGACTGACGCGCGGGTTCATCTCGATGACCGTCTGCCGCCCGGTCTTGGGATCGACCGCGAATTGGATGTTGCTTCCGCCGGTATCGACGCCGATCTCGCGGATGATCGCCTTGGCGCTGTCGCGCATCTGCTGATATTCGCGATCGGTCAGCGTTTGGGCCGGGGCCACCGTGATGCTGTCACCGGTGTGAACACCCATCGGATCGAGATTTTCAATCGAGCAGACGATCACGACGTTGTCGTTGCGATCGCGGATGACCTCCAGTTCGAATTCCTTCCAGCCATAGAGACTTTCTTCAATAAGGACCTCGCGAATTCGCGAGCGAGCAATGCCCCGCGCCGCGATCTCTTCAAATTCTTCAATTGTCTCACAGAATCCGCCGCCTTCGCCGCCCAGCGTGTAGGCCGGTCGAATGCAGCACGGCAAACCGACCTTCTTCAGGACTTCGCGGGCCTCCTCCATCGAATGGGCCGTGCCGCTGATCGGCACATCCATGCCGATGCGGATCATGGCGTCGCGGAAGAGCGTGCGATCCTCGGCCATCGCGATGGCGGTCGGAGTCGCGCCGATGATCTCGACGTTGAACTCCTTCAGGTAGCCCTTCTCGTGCGCCTCCATCGCACAGTTCAGACCGGTCTGTCCGCCCAGCGTCGGCAGCAGCGCATCGACCGGCTCGCCGCGCGATTGCTCCAGGGCCAGCACGCGGCGAATGAACTCGGGCGTGATCGGCTCGACGTAGGTTCGATCCGCAAACTCCGGATCGGTCATGATCGTCGCCGGATTGGAGTTGAGCAGCACGACGCGATAGCCCTCGGCGCGCAGGGCCTTGCACGCCTGCGTGCCGCTGTAGTCGAACTCGCAGCCCTGCCCGATCACGATCGGGCCGGAGCCGATGAGCATGATGGTTTTGATGTCGGTTCGTTTCGGCATGGTAACCTGAGCCGCACTTGCATGCGACGGTACGGCAAAGATTCTCTTTGCCTTCGGTAGAGCAAAGATTTTCTTTGCTCAAGCATCTCAACGCGCGTAAGGGGAGCAAAGAGGATCTTTGCTCTACCCGCGAATCGGTGATTATAACGGAAGCGGTTAGTTCGGAATGATGCGAATGGCCTTGCGCGGCGTCGTCGGACAGACTTCCCGGCAGACGCCGCAACCTGTGCATCCGACGCCGGACGCCGATGGATCAATAATCTCCACGCGGCCATCGGCGGAAAGGCGAATGGCCTGCGTACCGAGCGGGCACTTGTCCACGCAGAGCGTGCAATTCTCGCCCTGCGATCGCAGGCACAGCGCATCGTCCGCCTGCGCCAGGCCCATCCGAATCTCAAGTTTGCCCACCAGTTGCAACGCGCCGCTGGGACAGGCCTTCATGCACGCGAGTTCATCGCAGATGACGCAGGCGCGAATGTCAGGATCGACGTACGGCGTGCCGCTGCGCTCCTCGTCGCCGGGCGGCCAGAGCGAAATCGCCTTGGCCGGGCAGACATCCGCACACGCCCCGCACCGATAGCATGTGTCAAGAAACAGGCGCTCCGGCCGCGCGCCGGGGGGTCGCATGCGGTCACGCACCACGGGCAGCGCAATAGGCAGTTTCTTCTCTACAAAATTGGAAATGGGGCCGATCAGCCGCGAAATGCCGGCGCGAAAGAATCGGCGTCGATCGTGCGGCGGCAGATCGTCAATCGGGCGTTCGTCGGCCATTGCATGAGTATACGCCGATTCCCGCCGCATGGCCCGATGAGCCGCCGGCCCCAACGAGCCCCGGGCTTCAGCCCGGCCGGCATCGCATACGCGGTCCACGGTGCAATCGAAACGCCGCCTAAAACCATAGCGCCCGCGTCATCCAAGAATCGCCGACTTGCCGCTGCGGATGCCCTTCATGCGCATCTTCAATTCGTCGGGATTGGGTGCGACTTCGTAGGCCACCTTGACGTCGATGTACTCCGTCGTGACCAGTTTGTAGAGCGCCTCGGTGAAGTCCTGCATGCCGCTCTCAGTCGAGTTCTTGAGCACGGCCGAAATCTCCGTGTCGCGCTCCTCGGCGATCAGTTTTCGAATCGACGGATTCGAAATCATGATTTCCAGGCACGGCACGCGCGAGCGCGACGGATGGATGCAATGCAGCAACTTCTGGCACAGCACCGCCTGCAGGTTGAACACGAGCGACTGCCGCGTCAACGCGCGGGCGCCTTCCGGGAACAGGTCGAGAATGCGCGTGATGGTCTGAGCACTGCTTGACGCGTGAATGGTTCCGAACACCAAGTGACCCGTTTCCGAGGCGTGCATGGCCGCTTCAAAGGTCTCACGGTCGCGCATCTCGCCGACCAGTACCACATCCGGGTCTTCGCGCATAAGGTATTTCAGCGCCGCGTGAAAGTCCTTCACATCGATGCCGACCTCGCGCTGGTTAATGAACGACTTGTCGTCGTCGAAGATGTATTCGATCGGATCCTCGATGGTGACAATGTGGCAGGCTTCGTTCGCGTTGATGTAATTGATCATCGCGGCGATGGTCGTGCTCTTGCCCGAACCGGTGATGCCGGCCAGCAGGATCAGGCCCTGGTTCGCCTTGGAAATCTCCTTCAACACCGGCGGCAGGTGGAGATCGTCAAACCCGAGAATCGCCTTGGTCACGCGCCGGGCGGCGACCGACGTCTTGCCGCGCTGCCGGAACACGTTCACGCGAAAGCGATCCAACCCCGGGACCTGGTGGGCGAAGTCCAGCGCCCCGTGCTCGATGTAATACTGCTTCTGCTGCGGCGTTGTGACCTCGAAGATCATCTTCTCAATTTCATCGTTCGACAGCGGCGCCTCATGGGCCTTCTTGATGTCGCCGCCCACGCGAAACCGCGCCGGACAATCCGCCTTCAGATGCACGTCGCTGGCTTTGAGTTTGCACGCCGCACGGAACAGTCGATTGATGCCCTTCTTGATGTCAGGATCGTCGCGATGCTCCGCCTGATGCGTGTCAATCGGCATCGGATCGTCGCCGGACTTCAATTCCGCGCTCATGTCCATGTGCATGCTCCAACTCCCCCCAAACCCTGGCCCAAGGAACGCGAAGTGGGGCGTTTGGGCCGTATTGCCTGTGCGAGAAATTCAACGGTCCGGCAGGTGCTGCCGGACCGCCGCTACCCAGCGGATGGTTCTTTCTATTCTAATGGAGAAGGCGGCTGAATCAAGAAAGTGGACGGCGGTTAGCGGACGCCGGCGGGCCCGGTGTGGCGTCAAAAGTCGTTGTATTTGCCGGTTTCCCGCCGGGCCCGCTTTGTTAAACTCTTCAGAATGACAATCCAACAGCGGCAGATTGGCTTCACTGCATTCTTCAGCGCGATCGTCGTATTTTCGCATGGCTGTTCCGTGAGCGATTCGGAACGGGCCATTCGAGACCGGCTGGAACACCAGGCGGCGGACTGGAACCGCGGCGACCTCGAGGCCTTCATGGACGGCTACTGGCGGAGTAACGAATTGGTTTTCGAGTCCGTGTCGAAGGACGGCACAACCTCGACCACCCGCGGCTGGCAGCCAACGCTGGATCGATACAAGACGCGTTATGACACACCGGGGAAGATCGGCCGCTTGACCTTTTCCGACCTCACGGTGCGCATCACCGGGCCGGACACCGCCGTGGTGAATGGCCGCTACGAGGTGCAACAGAAAGACGCCCGGCTGACCGGCTCATTCGTGCTGGACATGCGGCGAATCGAAGGCAAATGGTACATCACCCGTGACCGCACGACGGGCGATTGACCGCTGTTTTTCTTTCTACACACTACATTTTCAATTCTATATTTCTCTAATTCGCCATTCGATACCCGCTATTCGCCAAGCCCCTCATATACCGCATACGTCTTCGCCGTCTCCCAGACGCGGACGCGCCGCAGGCTTGCCGGGGCGAGTTTGCCCGCCAACAGACCCCACACGACCCGGGCGATGTTCTCCACCGACGGATTGACCGCGGCGAACTCCGGCACGTCCTCGTTCAGGTGCTTGTGATCGAGCCGGTCGATGACCTCGCGCTTCACCCGCGCCTCGAATTCGGGCAGCGGCAGGGTTGGCGCGGTCGCACCGGCGTCGGCGATGGTCACTTCCAACTGGTAGTTGTGGCCGTGGCCGCGCGGGTTGTTGCACTTGCCAAAAATGCGACGGTTGTCTTCATCGCTCAGCGACGGCACATGCAGCCGGTGCGACGCCGAAAACTCGAAACTTTGCGTCAACTCAACCATGGAAGGCTCCGACTCAAGGATGGCATACGATAGAAACGGCGTGGTCCACAGCCGCAGCGACTCCAGGCGGCACTGTCGCGGAATGTTCGACTGAATCGCCTCGCGCACGCCGCGGACCAGCCCGACGCCGGTCAGGCCGACGCCCTCCGCATCCAGCCGCCTGGCCGCCAGCGGAATCGCATTCAGCCGCAGGAGCAGGTCCAACTCTCGAATATTGACAAGGTAGCCGGTTTTCGCATCGGGAATGCCGGAGACCTCGATTCGCAGCGTCAGGTATGGCGAAATGCCCACGGCCGACGGCCACCCGCCCCAGGAATTCGTCACGGGCAGGGCATGCTCGAATCCCTCCTCGCCATGCGCGCCGAGCACCCAATCCCGATCGATCGAGAACCGCACCTCACGCGCCAGTCGAATGGTCCCGTTGGATTCGCTCATGTGGCTATCTTAGCGGGCCGGTGCTCCGGCTCCCTCGGGGAGTGGGTTGGGGTGAGGGCTTTGGGCCGAGCACACGCTCGATGATCTCAATCCACCGACCGGTCACGGCGTCGGCCTGCAGATCCGGCGGCAGGCCCGGACGCAGGCGCGCAATCGTCTCGGGATCGGTGGAATGGGACTCGCTTTGAATGCGGCGAATGGCGTTGACCAGACCCTCGACGTCTCCCTGCGCCACGCACAGCCCGCCGCCGCGGCTGCGCAGCCATGTGGCCACCTCGCTCCCCGAACTGCCGATGAGAATGACCGGTCGCCGGGCGGCGAGACTGCTGTAGATCTTGTACGGAAGCGCCAGGTCGAACAGCCGCTCGTGCTGGCTGATCAGGCAGATGTCGCTCATGGCCAGCAGATCGCCCAGCGATTCGGCGGGTTGATAGTCGAGAAACTGCGCCGCGCCCCGCAGTGCCGCCTCGGCGACCGTCCGCTGCGGCCCGTCACCGACGAACTGAAACAGGATGCGGTCGTCGCGGCTCAGGCGCTCGGCCGCCGCGATGAGGGTGTCAAACGGATGCGAAAGGCCCATGTTGCCGGCGTACTGCACGATGAACCGGTCGTCAGGATTATACTTTCGTCGATATTCTTCCGGGGCCCGCGGCGTCACGCGCTGCGGATCGAATCCATCGTGCAGCGTCACGACTTTCTGCGCCGGCAACGCGCGCGTGCTCACCAGCCGACGGGTCATCGGTTCGGTGACGGTCACGACGGCCGCCGCCTCCGCCATGGTGCGCGTGTCCGACGCCAGCCACAGCCGGTGCGCCGGATTCCACGCCGACACGCGGCCGAGGGCTGCCGCCACGTCGGGATATACGTCCAGCACGCGATAGATGAACGGGCAACCGAGTCGTTCAGACAGTCGTCGCGCGATGCGTCCGCCGTGGGGCGGCGCCGTTGTGCCGATGACCAAATCGACCGGCCCAAGCGACTTGCCGGCGCGCAAAACCGCCCTGCCGAATTCGAGAAAGCCCGCCAATCGACCGCCCAGCCCCCGCCGACCGGCCGGCACCGGCGATCTCGGCACGCGGCAGATGGCGAGCCCGCGGTACTCGTCGGCGGCCGGGTATTTCACATCGGGATGGTCCCATGCACGATCGCCCGCGATCACGGTGATCCGCCAATCGGGCCGGGCCGCCGCAAGGCGCGGCAGTTGCTCGGTGAGCACGGCGGCACTGGCGCAGATGTCCGGGTGAAAGAACTCGTTGATATAGACGATGTGTCGGCGATGGGCCATGCGGGATGCATCGTAGTCCGGCCGCGGCGTGCCAGGCAATGCGCGGCGGACATCCCCTGCTCCCGCAGCGGGTTCCGACTGATTGTCTGGCGCGGTGTCAGCGGGGGAGGCGTTGGCGGGCCTTGAGAATCTTGGCGGTGATCTCGGGGTCTTCTTCGCCGAGTTTCTGCGCTTCCAGGTAGCCGTTCAGGGCGCTCTGGTACTCGCGCGCTTGATACAACTGGTCGGCCTGGGCCACCATTTTTGCCCGCCGGGTCTGTGCAAGTTTGGTGCGCACGCGGGCGTTGGCCGGGTCCTTCAATTTGAGCATCGCCCATTCGTACTTGGAAATGGCGGAGTCAAACTCGCCGCGATCGGCATCCTGATCGGCCTGGCGTTCCTGTTCGGCGGCGGCGATTTCCTCGCCCATCTTGTCCAGCATGGACGCCGCATCTTCGGTGCGGAAACTCCACAGAGAATTCACCAGCATCTGCCGGGCCGACAGGATGTTGCCCGCCGCATAGGCCGCGCGGGCATCGCGCATCAGTTTATAGGCATTTGCCTGCTTGATCGCCAGTTCGATCATCGGCGACGCCTCCAGCCGGTTGGCCCTTTCGTAGTGCTCAATGGCCAGATCGTAATCGTGTTCGGTGAGCGCCTTGTTGGCGCTGTTGATCCAATCGGCCCGCGCCCGGCGATCGGTGATGCGTTTCTCCAGATCATCGACTTCCTGTCCATTCCGCAGCCTGCGGGCATTGTTGACCGACAGGAGCGCGGCCTGGAAGTCGCCCCGCTCCATCTGAGCGGTCGCGGCATCGATGTGCTTTTCGTACTTTCCGTCGCGCCGCGTCCGTTCGATTTTCTCCTTGTACTCCTCGACCAGCGCGGGCGATGCCGCGGCGTTGTCATAGGGTTGCAGACGCCGTTCCGCGGCAATCACGTCGCCGCGCTTGAGGTCTTCGGCAATTTCCTTCTGAAGGCGAATCTGATCCTTGCGGCGATAGATCCGATCACGAAGCGTGTCGACCGTGACACCGTCTGCCCCCACCAGCACGGCTTCCTTCAATCGGCCTTCGGCTTCGTCGAACCGCTCCTGCGTGATGTAAATGGCGGCGTCGACCAGCAGCATCCAATGCTCGGCATCATGTCGGAGTGTGTCGACATCGGCCAGACTCGCATCCAGCCGCGCCTGATCGAATGCGGTTCGGGCGGCGGCGTAGTTCTGTTCGGCAAATGCCGCCCTCCCGCCCGCCAGCAGCCGCACGATCGGCTCGTGCGCGCCGGGGCCCCACTTGCGATAGGCGACGTAGCCGCCGACGCCGGACAACGCGACCATCAACACGATCGCCGCCGCGATTCGCACCACCCGACGCATGTCGACCGGCTTGATTCGCTCCTCCACCGGCTCCGGCGTGGGAATGTTCGCCTTGATCGCGATGCGCGGGCGTGCGGCGGCGCTGGCGGTCGGACGCCGCGTTCGTCGAGGCGTGGCGTACTGAATCGGAATCGCCGGCGCCGTCGGCCGCGTGGCCTGCGAAGCGGACGCGACGGGCTCGTTTGGTTTTTCATCGGTCCGGGCGGCATCGGCGCGGACACGGTGCCGGGTTGTGGAAGCGGTCGCTCGAAACGCCGCCGCGCCGGCCATCGAGACGGGGTTCGATACGGCCTGGGCCGGACCCAGCGTGCGCGGCATGGTTGGGATCGACGTTGTCGTCTGCCACGGCTGAACCGCAGGACGCGGTGATCCATAGGCCGCCCCGGATGCGCCGGTAAGCAGGCGACCGCTCGATGCCGGTGAGGTGAACTCGCCCGACGGGAGCGCCGCCCCGACGTCACGTGCCGGCGAACCGGTCAGCCGACGTGAGGCGTCCATGCGGCGATCGCGCAGGATCCGCGTCAACGCGTTAATCACTTCGTTGATCGACGCGATACGCTCGTCCACACGCTTCGCGGTCATCCGCGCCACGAGATTGGAGAGCGGTCGTGGAATACTGGGGTTGATGTCCGCCACGCCCGGCAGGGCAAGATCGTATTCGCAGTGCCAATCGCGCCATTTGCTTTCACTGGCCCGCGGGTCGGCGACGATGGCCGAGAAATAGTCGTGAAGATGTATTCGCCCGACAAACACCTCGTACATAACCATGCCGAGCGAGTAGATATCGATGCGATCGTCGTACGCGTCGCCCAGTAGGAACTCGGGGGCGCAATACTTGGCAGAACCGGTGGGCGTGGAACCATGATCGCCTTCGGCCCCGGCGCAGGAGAGATCCACGATCTTTGCGCCAAGCCCGGGTGAGACGATGACGTTGGGCGGTCGAATGTCGCGATGCACGATGCCGAGACTGTGCAGGGTTCGAATGCCCATCGCCAGCGTGCCGAACACACGCAGAGATCGATCGCCGTCGATTTCCCGCTTGGCCACATGAGACTCGAGCCAGCGGCCCTCGACGTATTCGTGGATGATGAAGAGGCCCTGCTGTTCCTCGATCAGTTCGTGAATGCCGATGACGTGCCGCGCATCGCCGGTGAAGCGGGCCATCATCTGGGCCTCGCGGCGGAAGTCGCCGCAGGCCATGGGATTGTCCATAAGGGCCGGCGTCAACTGCTTGATCGCGACGAGGCGGTCCAGCAGGGTGTCGCGGGCTTTGTAGACAGTTGCATTGTAAGTGGAGCGGATGCGCTCGAGAATGCGGTACTTGCCCAGTCCGGAACCGGACGGAATTCCGCCGCCATTGCCGTTGCCGTCGGCGCGCGGCGAATGGTGCTTCGGCGTCGGCTCGTGCCCGACGGGATCGGATTCTCGTTCGAATTCACCCGGCATGTGGAGCGTCCCCGGCCCGCCGCCTCCGTCCGTCGCCCACCCCGATGCAGCGCGGCCGGTCTCAATTAGACGGCGTCTTTCATTCCAATCACGCGTGACGGCTCACGATCGACCCGCTGCGAATACACGATGCGCAAGTACACATCGCGCCAAACGACCCACTTTGACAGCGCCGGTCGATTCGCGCGGGCCGAAAGCCCTCCTGCCACTTCGTCAATGGTATGTCGCAACTCAGGCGGGAGTCCAGCAAAAAACAGGCGGATGCCGACGAATTGTCGCGAACAGTTAAGCGCCCCCTGACAACGCCATGAATGCCGTGTAAGGTCCGATACGAGCCCCCGGGCCCGGCAACGCCGTCAGGCCCGGACACTTGACCGCACTATGCATCGCTCATCGGCGGACAGGTACAGAACAGATTTCGATCGCCGTAAACGTTATCAATCCGTCCGACGAACGGCCAGAACTTGCGCTCGCGCACCCACGGCAGCGGAAATGCCGCCTGCTGACGGCTGTAGCCATGCGACCAAGCGTCCGCGGCGATGGCGTCAGCGGTGTGCGGGGCGCCTTTGAGCGGATTGTCGTCACGGTTGGACTTGCCGGCCTCGATTGCGCTAATTTCCTCACGGATGGCAATCATGGCGTCACAGAACCGATCCAACTCGGCCTTCGACTCGCTCTCGGTCGGCTCGATCATGAGCGTGCCTGGCACGGGAAATGATTGGGTCGGGGCGTGGAAGCCGTAGTCCATGAGTCGCTTGGCCACGTCCTCGGCCTTGACGTTTGCCGACTTCTCGAAGGGCCGCAGGTCGATGATGAACTCGTGGGCCACGCGGCCGTTGCGCCCGCGGAAGAGCACGTCGTAATGCGATTCCAGCCGCTTGGCCATGTAGTTGGCGTTCAGAATGGCGACCTGTGTGGCCTGTCTCAGCCCCTCGGCGCCCATCATGGCGATGTAGGCGTACGAAATGGTGAGAATGCTGGGACTGCCGTACGGCGCCGCCGATACCGGGCCGACTGGGGGTAATGGCGAATTACTAATTGCGAATTGCGAATTGCCATCAGAACTCCTCGCGGATGCAAGGGGCGATGCGTTCGACGGTAGAAACGGCGCAAGATGCTTCGCAACGCAAATCGGCCCCATGCCCGGACCGCCGCCGCCGTGCGGGATGCAGAAGGTCTTGTGCAGATTCAGGTGGCAGACGTCCGCGCCGATGTCGCCGGGGCGGCAGAGGCCGACCTGGGCGTTCATGTTGGCGCCGTCCATGTAAACCTGTCCGCCGTGGCGGTGGACAATTTCGCAGATCTGCTTGATGCCCTCTTCGAAGACACCGTGCGTCGAGGGATAGGTCACCATCAGGCACGACAGATTCGCGGCATGCTCCGTCGCTCGCTTTTCGAGGTCGGCGATGTCGATGTTGCCGTGCGCATCGCATGCCACCGCCACGACTCGAAGTCCGGCAACGACCGCGCTGGCGGGGTTGGTGCCGTGGGCCGACGTTGGAATAAGGCAGATGTCACGATGCGTCTGGCCCTTGCTTGCGTGGTAGGCGTGGATGGCCAGCAGTCCGGCGTATTCACCCTGTGATCCCGCGTTCGGTTGCAAAGACACCGCATCGAAGCCGGTGATCTCCGCGAGCCAGCGCTCGAGCGTCTTGAACATCTCCGCATAGCCGGCGGTCTGATCGGCCGGCGCGAACGGATGCAATCGCCCAAACTCCGGCCAGGTGACCGGGATCATCTCGCTCGTGGCGTTGAGCTTCATCGTGCACGAGCCGAGCGGGATCATCGACTGGGCCAGCGACAGATCGCGCGACTGCAACCGGAATATGTACCGCAGCATCTCGGTTTCGGAGTGGTAGGAGTTGAAGACCGGATGAGTCAAAAAAGGACTCAATCGACCGACTGCGGGCGGGTACGACTCGAAGCCTTCACACTCAACGCAGCCCCATTCTCCCTGAAATGGTAGCGGGTCTGTCGCGCCGAAAGCCCGCCAAATTGCACGCAGATCGTCTAATGTCGTCGTCTCATCGACCGAAATGCAAATCGACCCGTCGCTCAACAATCGAAGATTCACGCCGAGTCGCCGGGCGTGATCCATAATCTGTGTGGTTGAAATACTCTTCGGTCGAACCTGAATCGTGTCGAAAAAATACTCGGTGTGGAGTTCGACGCCGATCTTCTCGAGCCCTTTGAGCAACAATACGGCCCGCGAATGAACCTGATCCGCGATTTGACGCAACCCCTCCGGCCCGTGATAGACCGCGTACATCCCCGCCATGATCGCCAGCAGCACCTGCGCGGTGCAGATGTTGCTCGTGGCCTTCTCGCGGCGGATGTGCTGCTCTCGCGTTTGAATCGCGAGCCGATACGCCGGCCGGCCGTGCACGTCTTTCGACACGCCGACGATTCGACCCGGCATTTGACGCTTAAATTCATCGCTGCAGGCCATGAACGCCGCGTGCGGACCGCCGAAGCCCATCGGCACGCCGAAACGCTGCGACGAACCGACCGCGATGTCCGCCCCGAACTCACCCGGCGGCTTGATCAGCGTGCACGCCAGCAGGTCCGTCGCCATCACCACCAGCGCGCCGGCCGCGTGGGCCTTTTCGATCAGCGCGGTGTGATCGATCAACCTCCCGTCGGTGGCCGGATACTGAATCAACACGCCGAAGCAGTCCGGACTGAATGACGCTTTGTCCGCAGAGCAGAAATCCAGCTTGACGCCGATCGGTTTCGCACGGGTCTGCACCACCGCCTCAGTCTGCGGATGGCAGCCTTCGATCACCACGAATCGATTTCGCTTCCCGTCTTCACCGGCGATGGCCCGGCACATGGCCATCGCCTCGGCCGCGGCCGTGGCCTCGTCGAGCATCGACGAATTGGCCAGCGGCAGGCCGGTCAGGTCTGAGACCATGGTCTGAAAATTGAGCAGGGCTTCGAGTCGCCCCTGGGCGATCTCGGCCTGGTACGGCGTGTACTGCGTATACCAGCCGGGGTTCTCCATGATGTTCCGCAGGATGACCGGAGGCGTGAGGGTGTCGTAGTAGCCCATGCCGATCATGGACCGGGCAACCTTGTTTTTAGATGCCAGTCGCTTGAGATCGGTGAGCAGATCGTGTTCGCCGCGCGGGGCCTCGATCACGAGCGGCTTGCGCAGGCGAATCGACTCGGGCACGGTCTGGTCGGACAGCTCCTCCAGCGACCGACAGCCGATGGCGCGGAGCATGTCCGCGAGCTCGGCCTCGCTCGGCCCGATGTGGCGGGGCGGAAACGGCTCGGCAACGTCCCCGGTCGTCGGAACCGGGGGCGGTGTGGCGGGCGTCTGGATGTCAGTTGAATTCATGGATTTCGCGGGCTTGGGGATGAGTGTCTCGGGCATGAGCGGCAGTGTCTCCGGGCCGGGATGCCGAACACTGGATCACCCACGGCGATAGGTCGACAGTATAGCAGATTTGAATGGAGGTCGGCGCTCGCCGCGAGGCAAAGGGGCCGCCGCGCGAGTCTCGTTATTCGGTAAGCGTGCAACGGTCTGCCGTTGCGGATGGGCAGAGTTATCGCGCGGGACGATGCAAAAGGCGTAATCACTGCTCACGGAGCAGTGGCACCCCGTCGTGATCCTCTTGACGTGTTATTGCCCGATCTGCTTCTCGTAATCGGCCGCCGACAGCAGCTTCTCAACCGCGGCCAGATCCTTGACCCGAACCTTCAGCATCCAGCCCTGGCCGAAGGCATCGCTGTTGACCAGTTCCGGGGCGTCGGCCAGCTTGGGGTTGACCTCAATGACCGTACCCGAGACACCGGTATACATGTCGCTCGTCGCCTTGACGCTCTCCACCTCGCCGAAGGGCTTGCCCGCGGTCAACTCCTTGCCGACCGACGGCAATGCGACATAGGTGATGTCGTTCAGTTCTTTCGCGGCGAAGTCGGTGATGCCGATGGTGCAGACATCGCCGTCGAGTTTGTGCCACTCGTGCGACGCGAGGTACTTTCGATCGGATGGGATGGCCACGAACAACCTCCTGAGATACGTCGACCTACTTGCGTTTGCCGTTCCGCTTCTTGTGTCCGTTATCCGAAAGGGGAATCATCTGCGTAACGTAAAGCGGGTCGCAGATTACCAGTCCTTTCGGCAAACCACCCGAAAGCTCTGGGGCGATTACGATATGCGTTCTGGTGACATAAACGCAATCCGGATGCCTTATCTCGTACGAAGTTCCATCCGTAATCAACATTCGAAATGGCTCAAACGGCTTGGTCAGCAGTTTTTGACGAATATCTTCCGGCATCATGTCGTCACGTCTCCGCACCCATGATCATATCCGCCAACTACCCAATTCGCTTGTAGAACGGCATCGGCGTCACCTTTGCCTGCGCCTGCGTGCCCTTGAAATCCACCGCGAACACCGCCTCGGGCGCAAGCCGCGCCGAATCGACGTAGGCCATCGCAATCGACTTGCCCAACGTCGGACTCAGCGTGCCGCTGGTCACTTCACCCACCACCTCGTTTCCCGCCAGCACCGCCGCCCCCTGCCGCGCGATGCGCTTGCCGTCCAATTCCAGCCCGATCAGTTTTCTTCGCGGGCCCTCGGTGTCGATCCGCCGCAGCGCAGCCGCGCCGATGAAGTCCTTCTCCAGATCGACGCACCACTTGCAGCCCGCGGAAATGGGATCGATGTGTTCGCCCAGTTCGTGACCGTACAGCGGCATGCCGGCTTCCAGTCGCAGCGTATCCCGCGCGCCCAGGCCCGCCGGTTTCACTTCAATGCGATCGCCGTCCGACTTCTTCGTCAGAAACTCCCACAGCAGCACCCCCGCCGCCGCGGGCAGCACCACTTCAAACCCATCCTCGCCGGTGTAGCCCGTCCGGAAAATGCTGTACCGCATGCCCATGTACGAACCGGTCGCGCAGGCGTAGCGCTTGATTTCGTCGATCTTGATCGGCACGTGCTTCTTGAACAAATCCAGCGTCGCCGGACCCTGAATCGCAATCATCGCCGTCGAGGTCGTCTGATCGTCCATCTTCACATTGCGGCCCGCCATCTGTTTCAGCAGGTGTGCAACGATCTTCTCGCGATTCCCCGCATTGCAGACCACCAGCCACTGATTTTCAAACCGCGAGACAATCACATCGTCCAGGATGCCGCCGTCGTCCCTGCACACGTGGCTGTAACCGCATCGACCGACCGCCAGTTTGCCGACGTTCCGTGTGCAGGCACGCTGCAGGACAGCCTCTGCGTCGGGACCGGTCAGGTAGAGCCGACCCATGTGGGAGACGTCAAATGCGCTGGCGGCCGTCCGCGTGTACTGGTGCTCTTCCAGAATGCCGCGATAGACGACCGGCATGGCCCAGCCGCCAAAGTCGATCAGTCGGGCGCCAAGCCGCTCGTGGGTGTCAAACAAGGCTGTTTTTAGCATCTGGGCACTCTATTTGAGGGCCCTTGAATTCGTCAAGGCAGGATGACGGGCGAAGTGCCGGTCTGGGTCTGCAATCCTCAAAGGGGCCCTGGGACATATTGCACGGGATTCAGCACCGTTTGCGTTGCTGAAATGACAGACCGTCCATGGGACTCGGTCGCCAATCCAGCACTGGAGCGGGGTATGAACTGGAAATTGTGTGTTACTTCTGCATTTGTCGCTGCAACCTGCATCTCTACGCCTGCCGCGCGGGCCAGTTTTCACTTCATGCAGATTGAGCAGATCATCGGCGGCGTCAACGGCGACGTCACCGCGCAGGCGATTCAATTGCGCATGCGATTTGCAGGTCAAAACCAAGTCCAAGCCAGCCGCATTCGCGTTCACGATGCAACTGGCTCGAACCCCATCACAATTGCAATCTTTCCGGGTCCGGTTCCCAACTTCGCAACCGGCGCACGCGTGTTGATTACGAGCACGAATTTTGCCAACTACACCAATCCAGCGCTGGTCACCGACAAGGTCATGGACGCCCTGATCCCCGCGTCCTACCTTACCGCCGGCAGCCTGACCTTTGAAGATTCTGGTGGGTCGTTTATCTACTGGCGAGTCTCCTGGGGCGGCGCGAGCTATACGGGCAGCACGATTGGCTCCACTACCAACGATGCCAACGGCGACTTTGGCAAGCTCACCGGCGCCATGCAAACATCCACGCTTCAGGCAATTCGATTCACCGGTGCAGCAAGCGCCGCAAGCACGACCAATCAGGCCGACTACGCACTCACCGCCGGCGCCGCGACATTCAACAACAACGCCGGCACCGCTTTCACGGTCATCGGCGGCGCCGTGGCGGACGGCGATCTCGATGGCAATGGGCAGGCCGACGGCCGTGACATTTCTCATTTCGTCGATTGCGTACTGACCGGTTCGACCAGCGGCGGCGCCTGTCCGCCGGGCGACTTTGACAACAGCGGCGACGTGGATGCCGCCGATGTCGCGGCATTTGTCACCGCGTTGATAAATCCGTAACGCGGCAGTTGCCGGTTAGACTGGTTGCATGCGTCAAACCTCCTGTGCCCGCCCCCAGGCCTGTGCGCTGTTCGTCGCCGCAGTCGGTTTGATTGCGCCCTCGATCACGACAGCCCATGAGTGCGCCCTGGTCATCAGCCGCGACGCCGAGACGCCGCCGCGACTCCACGTCAACGGACCGAGCAATTATCTCAACGGAGATGAGGCCATCGGCCTTCTGCCCGGCGACGCACAGTTCGCCGGAACGTGGGTCATCGATGCGCCGGGTATCGCGACGATCGCGAAGGACGGCCTCGTCCGCAAACGGTTCAGACTTCGAAATGGACATCGAATCGCGCTCCGACTCATCGCGGCCGACGCAGGTTTCTGCATGGTCGATCCCAGCACCTGGAAGACGGTCCTTTGCAAACCCGGCGATACCTATCCCTTTTTCGTCAATGAGGACGGCGACTTCGGCATCCAGATGGCCAGCCGGACCGACAGATCCCTTTCGTGCCGGGCTACTTTTCAATTTGTCGATCTCGCGGGACTGCACGCGGATTCGGCGCCGTTCACCCTGCGCTTCGCCGTGGATCCGCTGATCGTCATGGGGCGGGCGGTTGCCCCCGGCGTGGCCCGGGTGCGCAATGGCCGGTTTCAATTGGCGTCCTATTGGGCCCTGCCCGTGTTCATGGCGGCGATATCAGCCGCGGATCGCGCCAATGGCCTCGCGCTCGCACCGGATGGCCACATGCATGGCGCGCCGCCAAAATGGGTCGAGCCGAAGTCCTTCAAAGATTGCGTGAGTCTCTTTCGCGCACACCTGCACGACCTCGATTCGGAGATTCTCGCGGCGAAGTACAGCGCTGCCGCTCTGCGCGCCCCCGTCATGCGACGAATCGCGGAGGCCCTGCGGTGGCACGCGGCCGCGCCGGACAGCGGGGTGCCGGCAAGTCAACGTGTCGCCGTGCAACGCGGGGCGAGCGGAGTCGTCCTGTGCTGCGACCGGCTGGCCGAATCGGCGCGGCTCAGTGACCCGATCGGCGTCCGCGAAGAACAAGTCCGACTGGCCCAGTCCCTCAAGTCCTGGGATCGGTTCATTCCGCCGGAGTTCATCTGCCCCATGCGCTGCGAGGGCGAGCGCGTTTACCTGAAGGAGATCGATTGCCCGGACTGCGGCATGGCCCTGTCGGACACCCGCGCCCACATGGACCACCGCCCCAAGCACGGCGGCACGTTCTTCATGGCCTCCGACAATAAGCACCACCTGGAGGGTGTGTTGATCGATGTGCCGCCGAGCGGGCGCGACTCGTCGGCCGCACAGCGCACTGGCCCGTCTCCGCCACGGCGCGAATTCCGCGTGTACATCTACGACGAGTTCACCCAGCCGCTGGCGTCGGATGTGGTCGCCGCGCGAGCGGTGATGTCAACGCCAGCAAGCGACGATGCTCACAAAGTAGAATTACGCCCCGACGCCAGGCGCGAGTTTCTCTCCGCCCCGGTCCCGCCGTCGCTCAACCCGGTCAGCATCAAGCTCTATGTCGATTTCAAAAACGCCCGCGGCGAACAGTTGTTTGATTTTCGGTTTTGAAGCGGAATCGGCCTGTGGCACCGGTTTTTAACCGGCGTCTTGTGCAACCGGTTGCAGTTCCGGCCAGGGCGTTGACATCTCGACAGGTTGAAAACCTGTCGTACAAATCACCGGTTGGAAACCGGTGCCACATTATCGCCGACGGCCGCCTTTGCCGCCGCCCTTGCCTTTGCGGCCCCGGCGCGGGGGGCCGCCGCCGCCGGACGTGCCGGAGCGACTTGATCCGCCGCCGCCACGGCGTCCCGTCTTGCCGGCCGAGCGGCCCTGGCCGAAGGTGCGCGACGACGAACCCGCTCCCCCGCCGCGCGGGCGGCGACCGCCGCCCGTCGATCGACCTCCGCGATCCTCAGATCGTTCTCCACTCCGCGGGGCGGCGCGCTGCGCGCCGGCCAGCGAAAGATTGAGTTGCCGCGCGGGCAGATCGACCGAGTCAATCTGCACCGTCACCACCTGCCCCAGCGCCAGCGTTCGCCGCGTGCGCTTGCCGAAGACCCGCCCGGTCTTCACATCGACCTCCCACCAGTCGTCGCCGAGGTCCTCCATGTGAATCAGGCCGTCGATCAGATACTTGGGGTATTGCACGAACACGCCGAACTGGGCGACGCCGGTGATGACACCCTCAAACGATTCGCCGACGTGCTTCTCCAGCAGTTGCAGGACTTTTAGTTGCTTGTATTCACGCTCGGCGCTCTCCGCCCGGCGCGACTTGAACGACAGATCCCGCCCGATCTGGCCCAGGTCCTCTTCGCTCGGCGCGCTTGCCGGCATGCGGCGCTTGTCCCACTCGCCGTCGATCGCCTGCTGAAGCAGCCGGTGAATCATCAGGTCCGGATAGCGCCGGATCGGGCTGGTGAAATGGGCGTAGCAGTCGCTGGCCAGCGCAAAGTGACCGATGTCTTTCGGCGAATATTCTGCCGTCTCCATGCTCTTGAGCACCGCGAGGCTGATCGCGTAGGACTCCGGCTTGCCCCGCACTTCGGCCAGCAGGGCCTGCAAGTCGGCATGCGAGAACCGCTTCGGAATGGGATGCCCGGCGGCGCGAAGGAACTTGACGACGCCTTCAATCGACTCGGCATCGGGATCGGGGTGAATGCGACGAAGGAACGGCGCGCCCAGCCCGCGCAGGTGCCGCGCGACGGCCTCGTTGGCCTCGACCATGAACATCTCGATGATTGTGTGCGAGAAGCCGGTATCGGCCGGATGGGCGTCGACCACGCGCTCGTTCTCGTCGAACTCCAGTTCCACTTCGGGCAGATCGAGCACGACCATGCCCTCACCCAGCCGCCGCTTGCGAATCGCCTTCGCCAGGGTGTCCATGTCGCGCACCAGTTCGACCACCGGCCTGGGAATGCGACCGATCTTTCCGTCGAGGATTTCGCCGGCCTGCTCGTAGGTCAGGCGCTTGGTCGAGCGGATGATCGTGCTGGCGAACCGCGAGCCGACCACGCGACCGTGATCGTCGTAGCGAATGAAGGCGCTCTTGCACAGCCGCGGCTCGGCCTCCTGAAGACTGCACACGCCGTTTGAGAGGACCTCGGGCAACATCGGAATCACGAAACCCGGAAAATAGACGCTCGTGCCGCGCTCCACGGCCTCCTGGTCCAGGGCCCGGCCGGTGCGCACAAAGAACGACACATCGGCGATGTGAACGCCCAACTCCCACGCCGCACCGTCGCCGTGTCCGCCGCCGGCTGCCTTGCCCTTGCGGCCGGATTTGGAGTGTGACAACACTGCGGACGCGCGGTCCAGCCGCGTCAGCGAAATCGCATCGTCAAAATCGCGCGCCGTCTCGGGGTCGATGGTAATGACAACCGTCTTGGACAGATCCTCTCGCACCGCCGCTTCGGCCATCGGGTCGAATCGCGCAATCGCATCCCGCGCGTCGGCCATCGCCTCCGGCGGAAACTCAGCCGGCAGGCCGTGCTGGTGAATAATGGACTGCATGTCCACGCCGCGATCACCGCGCTTGCCCAGCCGCTCGACGATGACGCCCTGGGCCGGCTTGCCGTCCTGCGGATAGCGAACGATCTCGACCACGACCTGATCGCCCACCCGCGCCCCCTTCGCGCCGGGGTCGCCGATGAGAATCGGGACATGCAGGGTGTTGCCGTCGGTCTGAACAAAGTGCGTGTCGCCCTCAAGATTCAACTGGCCGACGAAGCGGTTGTATCCGCGCTGAACGACCTCGATGACCTGCCCCCCGAGCGAGGTCTTGCCGTCGCGCTGGCGTTTGATCACCCGGCACCGAACCGTGTCGCCGGTGAGCGCGTCCAGTCCGTCGCCAGGGGCCACAAACAGGTCGCCATGCGCGGTCGGCTCGTCGGGAACGACAAAGCCGAATCCGCGCGGGTTTGCGCGGTAGGTTCCGATCACATTGGGCGGGGTTTGCGGGGGCAGGATGGAACTGTCCGACCCGATGACGATTCGACCCACCCGCTGAAGGCCGCGAACGACATCCCGAAACTCGCCATACTCTTCGTCGCCGATCTTCATGGCCTGCGCCAGCCGGCGCGGTTTCAGCGGCTGATAGCCCGGCTGCCGGATATGCTCTAGGATGCGTTCGGAAATGTGTTTTGACATGCGGTTTCCGGGTCGGGCAGCGGCGGACGCCTTGCGGACCGTCCGGCATGCCGGCTTGTGATTAGACAATTAGGTAAAATACCATGGATGACATCATCGCCAAGGCGCGCGAGTTGGGCAAGTTGATCGGCAGCAACGAGCGGACACGGGCCTTCCTGGCGGCTGCAAAGGCCGCATCCGAGGACTCGGCGGCCCAGGAGGTCATGCGGGCCTATCAGACGCACGCGGAAAAACTCCAGCGGCTGGAATACGAGGGCAAACCAATCGAGCCCGACGACAAGCGCAAACTCGCCGAAAGCCAGTTGGCGGTGGCCAGCAATTCGCGGCTCAAGGAACTGTCCCGGCTGCAGGCCGATTATCTGGAACTGATGAACAAGGTGAACGATGCCATTGAGGCCTCCATCGGCGCGGTTGCCAACCCCTGACCACGCCAGGGGTTTTGAAGACAGAATTCACAACCTGTGCCGTCACGATTCTCACGGCCCCGAATCCGACGCAGCCCACCGTCACGAAATGCCCTAAGGCCGAACGGGGTCGCACGTCCGATCCGAAAAAGCGGGTACTCCGCACCGATTTCATATTTCCGGACCGCCGCATCGATTGCCGACCGCGCCACATTCACTCAGAATACGCCCGCCCCGGCGCGCAAACCCTTGCTAGACGCATGGCGACACGGTAGAATCGGGTGGCGTCGCTGGAGGAAAGCCCGCACCGGCCTCCACGCATTGCAGCGTACGGTTCAGCCCCCCGCACCGTCACGCCGCCATGCAGCCTGAGCGATGTACGGGGAGATCGACGAACCACGCGTCGATTCGGGTTTGCTGCAAGCCCGAGCCGCTCAGTCGCGAGAGGATTACCTGACTGCCACTATTTTGGTGGGCGAATTGGCAATCGGAGGCGTTTCATGTTCGCACGTATGCGAGGTCTTGCGGGTTCCACTGGCATCATCTGGATGACCGCCATCTGCGTCATTGTGGCGATCGGCTGCGGTCACACCAGCCCGCTGCTGCAACTGCAGTTTGCCAATGCGCTGGCAGGCTTGGGTCAGGGCGGTGGCTCACAGCCCACCACCACGCCGGGCACCGGGACGGACAATCAAATTCGTTTCTCCTGCGATCTGGATCCCGCGCGGCGCGGCATTCGATTCCTTCTGCAGAATCAGGCACAGCAAACCGTCAAGTACTCATTGACGTTTATCGCCTCGGCAGGGCCGGGCGGCTTTGTGTGCGCCGAGGATGAGGCCGCCTACATCGCGGCCGGTTACCGCGAAACAACGCTGGACGTCGGCAACGGCGCGACCTTTGGCTGCGACATCGTGCAACTGCTGGGCGGAACCAAGATGCTGAGTTTCCGCGTGGCCAACACCATTGCCCAAAACGTTGGCGGACTTGAGGCCAACATCACGATCGGCCAGGTCCCCCTGAACGGAAACACCTTCATTCCACTGCCCGAACTCATCGTTCTGGGCGATTCCGACCCGATCTTCACCTGCACCGGCAACAACCTCTGCACCCAGCGCGGCTTTGTTTACACCGACATCGCCGGCACGCCCATCGCGTTCGTCAATGCCTCCCGCACCCAGGACACCGTGTGCAACGCCAACGTCGGCTCCGCACCGGAATGGCGACTTGCAAACCCGAACAACGCGGACACGACGGCCAACGCCTTCCAATATGTGGCCGGCGGCACCATCGTGGTCCGAATCCTGGACCGGGCCAACAACGCCAACGCGGCACAAAATCAGGTGATCTGGCAGGTCTTCGACATCGACGGCGATGTGATCCACCTGCCCCGACCGTAGCGGCCCGGCTGGTCAACAATTTCAGATTTTCCGGCCGCCGGGGCGTCATCGCTTCGGCGGCTTTTTTGTTTGAGGCCGTCATTCCCAGCCCACGGCCCAGACTTCCGGACCGGATTTTTCACCTTTTCCACCCCAGAGTCCGGTTTTTCACTGGAAGGACAATCGGGGTTCAACTAGGATGATACAAGTCCAGTGGGCTCCGATACGGTCGAGTAGAGTCGCCAGGCAATATCAAACGTCATTTTCCCTCCCCTCCGTTGGCCGCTCCTCCCGTCGCTCACTTCCGATAACCGAGAGTCTCTTGTTTCCTTGATCTGGTTGATTGGCTCATTGGGCCAATCGGGTCCGTCGTCCGTCTACTGAACTGAGTACGCGCTTCACCCGTTAATTCCATCGGGGTGGCTGCGCACCGGCCCGGTTTGCACGGCCCCGACCCCATTTCGGTCGCGCCCTCACGGCGACCCTTCCTGAAGGACGACATGTCCAAGCGGCTTGAAAATCTAATGTTCGTTCGCGAGTTGGGCGCCGGCAACGGCACCCGCTGCGCGCTCATGAGCGACGTGACCGACCACAAGTACTATTGCAAGAAGTCGGTCGCGGCGACCGCGCCGAACTGGAAGAGCCAGATCCGCCAACTCAAGAATGAGTACGAGGTGGGCATCGGCAACGTCCACCCGGCCTTGCGCAAGAGCCTTGAGTACGGCATCGTCAAGCGAAAACTCCGCCCCATCGAGGCCTACAACATCCTTCAATACGTCGACGGCGTTTCGCTCGACAAGTTTGCCGAGACCGCCTCGCTCAAGACCGTTCTGAAGATCTTTTACCACTGTGCCGACGGCCTGCTGGAGTTGCACAAGCGCGGCTTCATCCATGCGGACTTGAAGCCGTTGAACATCCTCTGCGCCAAGAACGGCCGCCCCACCATCATCGACTTCGGCCAGGCCTGCCCGCTCATGCACAAGAAGGAGCGGATCCAGGGCACCGAGAACTTCATCGCCAAGGAGCAGGTCGACCGCAAGCCGCTCGATCAGCGGACCGACGTCTTCGGCCTCGGCGCCACCATGCACCGGGTGCTGCTGGGTCGCCATGTTGAAACGGAACTGAACAAGAAAACGGGCGGCAGCATCAGCATCGAGCGCGTCAAATCGACGATCACCTTCAACGGCGAGTCGCTGGACCCCATGCTGATCAAGTTGATTGCCGACTGCTGCGAGGAAGAGCGTGCCAACCGGCCCTCCAGCATGCAACTGGTCAAAGACCGCCTGGAGTTGTCGTTCGAACGGGCCGCCGGCAACAACGCCTCATCGGCCTCGGCATAGGCCCATCCGCCCCGGCTCACAGTTCAACTGAAACCCGGAAGTGCGGACGTTCGTCCGCCGCAGTTCCATCCCGAGCAATCCCTCAGCCCGAAACGCGAGCAAGGCGCCTTTGTGACGCCGGCAATTCTCTTCTGATCGACGGCGTCAAACCGCGGGAATCTGCTGCGACTTTGCGCCCATCATTGCCATCCCCGCCGCATACGCACCGAACAGCCCGGCGGACCAGAGCAGGTCGCCGGCCAGTTGGTACTTGAAAAACGGCAGGGCCGCGGCGTAGCACGCCCCGAGGCCGGCCGGGGTCAGCGGGTAGCCGCCCATCCACAGCCAGTGGGCCAGGTTGGTGGCGAGATAGAAGACGATCGACGAAATCACGGCCGTGCCGCCCACGCGCAGCGGGGTCAGCCGGGCCTTCAGAATGCCGCGCATCGCGACCGGCACCACCAGCGCGGCGTACACGGTGGCCATGACCGCCGGGTCATAACTACCCAGAACCAGGTCGCTCAGCACCATGGCGCCGAGCGGCACCAGCATGGCCACGCCCCGGCTCGCGAACCAGAAGCCCGCGAACAGGGCGACCGCCGCCAGAGGCGTGAAGTTCGGAAGGTGCGGCAGCAGGCGCGACACGGCCGCGCAGGAAACGAGTGCCAGAAATACAACTGCATCCAGGCGAGTGCGATTCTTCACGTCTCATGACTCCGGAAGGCCCCGGCGTGCAGGGCGGCTTTGATCCCAAGGTTACATCTTGCGGGTCGAAAACGACCAGCACACCCGATCCCCCGCCTTCAGACCATACACGGCGGCGCTTCGATCCGCCAGCGTGTCATTCACCCGGTAGGTCCAGTTCCGCTTGCCCCCGCGGGCGCCTTCGTTCTTCAAGTCGTCAATCTGGGTCACGAACGCGGTTTCGCCCGAGCCCGTTGTCGAATATGTGATCCCGCGCGGCGACGCCTTGGCCGCCGCCATTGCGTCCATGACGGTCATGCCGGCCTTCCACGGGATGGCCGTGAAATGTTTCTCCACGCCATCCTGGTAGTCGATCACGAGGCGAACGGTGGTCGCCGCGGGCGGGGGGTCGTTCTTCATTGCCTGGGCCCACGCGAACGCAGGCACAACGACGACGCAGCAGAGTACAAGAAGGCGTCGTGTTGAGCATACACGCTGTCTGTTCAACTTGAGCGAGATTTGTTCGAATTCCACCGCCAAGGCCTCCTGAGTCGATGTCCGGGGAGTGCGAACGTCTCGTCCGCAAGGCGGGTCGTAGGCCCGCACTCCCCATCCATGATTGCCCGTGACGATAATTCTACCAAGCCCTGCGAAAATCGGCCCGCCCGAATCCGTTTCCCGCAGAAGCCATGTTAGACACCGGCCCGCCCTACGACCCGTTTCGCGAACCGGAACCGCATGCCGCTCGTCCGATTGAACCGCCACCCGCCGGACCGGCCGCGCCGTTGGCCGAGGCCGAGCGCATCAAGTCAATCGACGTCCTGCGCGGATTCGCGGTCATCGGCATCCTGATGGTCAACGTTCAATTCATGGCCATCCCCATGCAGCAGGCCATGGACTTGAAATGGCGGGACATGCCATTGCTGGACGGCGTCGCGCGGCTCATCGTCCACCTGTTCTTCGAACTGAAGTTCATCACCATCTTCTCGCTGCTGTTCGGAGCCGGTCTCGCCATTCAAATGGAACGGCTGCAGCGAACCGGTCGGCCGTTTGTTCGCGTGTATGTGCGGCGCCTGTTCGTATTGCTGCTCATCGGGCTTGTTCACGGCATTCTGCTGTGGTATGGCGACATATTGACGGTATACGCCGTGCTCGGATTCGCGGCCCTGTTGTTTCGCAATTGCCGACCGCGCACATTGATCATCTGGTCGGCCGCGCTCTTCGTGGTGCCGGTGGCGGGGATGCTGGTTGCAGCCGCGATCAACCCGAATGCCGATTGGAAGACGCCCGACTGGAGCAAGTTCGCCGGCGCCGCCACGACTTCCGCAAGCCAACCGACGACAGCCACGGCGTCCGCCCCCGCGACCGTTCCATTCGAGCCCGACATGGTGGAACGGTTCATGGCCTTCATGGCCGACGAGACGCGGATCTATCAATCGGGCACCTTCGGCGAATGCGTCGCATTGCGCGCCAGTTACTTTGTCATTTTCAATGTGTCGATCATGCCGTTTATCTACATCTGGCGATGCCTTTCCATGTTTCTGCTCGGCATGGCGGCGGTCAGGCTGGGCGTGTTTTCCGCAAATGCCGTTCGCAATCGGTGGGGACTCGCCGCGATGGCGCTGGCCCTCGGTCTGGCGATGGAGGTCTATTCGGATTACACATTGCATCATCACGGGACGCGCGCCGTCACCGCCTCCACGGGTTTTTCGCTCTCCTACGTCGGCAGTTTCGCCCTCGCCGTGTGCTATGTGGTCACCGTGCTCAATCTGGCCGGGCGCGCAAGCCTGCAACCGCTGGTACGACCGCTCGCAGCGCTGGGCCGCATGGCGCTCACCAATTACCTGACCCACTCCGTCATCGGCGGCCTGATCTTCTACAGTCACGGACTGGGCCGCTTCGGAACCGTGAATTCCGCCGGCCTGTTCGGCATCGCCTGTGCGATCATCGCGGTCCAGTTGATCCTCAGTCCGATCTGGCTTCGACATTTCCAATTCGGCCCGGTCGAGTGGTTCTGGCGATCGGCCACCTATGGCAGATTGCAGCCGATGCGGCGGGTTCCGGCTTGATCACGTCGAGTTTCGGCAGCCTCGGATGTTCACCGCGTCCACAGGGCAGCGGCACACGCGCGAAATACGGACCCAATCAGCACAAAACCGCGTCTAGTTGGCTCGGACCTGCAATCAGGGGTAAAATATGGACGTTCTCCCTATGAGCCTCTCGCAGGCTGTCCGGGGGCCGTGAGACCGCCATGATGCCGATTCAACGCTGCATGCCATGGGTCGTCGCAGTCGCCGTGCTCGGCATCGCCGTGTCCGGCGCACGGGCCGACGATGCGCCGCGCAAGCCCACCTTTGAAAAATCACGACCGAAGGGCCCGAAACAGGTCCTGCCCCCCCTGCCCGAGGTTCAACCCGAACTGCCCCAGATTCGCTTCGGCAATTTCAAGCCAATCAACGGCATCGACAATTTCATCCTCGCCAAACTGCAGGAGCGAAAGGCGCGGCCCAAGCCGGTCTGTTCCGACTGGGACTTCCTCCGCCGCAGCAGCCTCGACCTGGTCGGGGTGATCCCCACGGCAGCCGACGTCGAAAAATTTCTCTCCTGGGACGCCAAGACCCGCCGCGCCCAGTGGATCGACCACCTGCTCGCTCAACGGCAATACGCCGACTATTGGACGTCCTTCTGGGGTGATCTGCTGCGCGAGCGCGGCCGCATCCGCGGCGTGCCGGTCAACGCCTTCAAAAACTACATTCACGACAATCTGCTAAAAAATCGCCCCTACGACGAGTGGGTCCGCGAGATGATCACCGCCGACGGCAAGCCCGAGGACTCGCCCGCGGCGGCGTTCTTTTTGCGAGACGAGGGCGACGCCAAGAGCGTGACCGTCACCGTTACGCAGACCTTCCTCGGCATCCAACTCAAATGCGCCGAGTGCCACGACCATCCGTTCGACTGGTGGCTCGAAAAGGACTTCAACGGCATGGTCGACTTCTGGCGCGGCACCCGCCGCCAGGCCTACGAGCGCAACACGGTCATGCGCCGCGGTCGGACCCAGATGATTCCGCGGTACGAAGTCGTTAGCAACGAGCGCCGCGCCGCCGGCACTTTCATCACCGGCGAGAAATCCGAGAAGGGCCGCGGCCGCGCCGGACTGGCCGATCTGCTCACCCGCGACGACAACCCCTATTTCGCCCGCGTCGCCGTCAACCGCCTCTGGGAGAAACTGATGGGCGTCGGCCTGGTGAATCCGGTCGACAACTTCAGCGCCCGCAACCCGCCGTCACACCCCGAATTGCTCGACTGGCTGGCCATCGAGTTCATCGAGAATGGCTACGACCTCAAGCACGTCCTGCGGCTCATCACCAACAGCCGCACCTATCAGCAGACCAGCGTCGAGACGATGACGGTCGCCAAAGTGATCAAGGCCGCCGACACCGAAGATGAAACGGCCGACGGCGCACTCTTCGACGGCATGATGCTTCGCCGCATGTCCGCCGAGCAGGTGCACGATTCGATCCTCGTTGCGACCGGCCGCTACCTGCCGGAAAACCGGCGCTTCACCCCGTCGATTGAAACCACCTACCCGCCGGATCCGCGGAGTTTTCTGCGGATCTTCGGCGTGACCGACCGTGAGACGCTGATCGAACGCAACCCCTCGGGCAGCATTCAGCAGGCGCTCACGCTGCTGAACGGCCAACTCATCAACGAAGCGGTGCGCATGCACCCGGACCACCCGATCCGGCATTGGCACAAGGAGCGCCGATTCACCCCGGTGCAGATGGTTGATGCCTTGTTTGTCCAGATACTCACGCGGCCTCCGACGCCGGAGGAGCGAAGTCTTGCATTGCAGTTTGTCAGCGGCGGCCAAAGGGACACCCTCTGGGAAGATCTGCAATGGTCGCTCCTGAACTGCCGCGAGTTTCAGTTCATCCGGTGAGTCTGTAGGTATGAGGGTGGCTTTCTTTCTCCCTCTCCCTTGAGGGAGAGGGCCGGGGTGAGGGTGAAGCACGCGAGAGAATCGCTCCCTTGCACGGTCGTCAAATGTGCCACTGCTTCAATCAGTGGAGACAACGAAGTTGCATCAGACCTGCGAGGACCCTCCGAGGGAGCACAGTCGCCAAATGTAGATTTGCTCGGGTTCGGCACTGCGTGAAGCAGTGGGACGCATGAGGATTGGACGATGTTCTGCGAAGGATGCGAAGGCTATCAACTCTCCCGCCGCGACTGGCTTCGACGCAGCCTCGGCGTTGCCGGCGGCGCGTCGTTCCTCGGCCTGTTCGACCCCGAACTGCTCTTCGCCGCGCCCGACAAGAAGACCCGCACCGCCGAATCCGTCATTCTCCTGTGGATGGGCGGCGGACTGTCGCACATCGACACCTTCGACCCCCAGCCCGACACCGATCAGGGCGGCCCGTTCAAGGCCATCAAGACCACGGCGGAAGGCATTCAGATCGCCGAGCATTTGCCGCTGATCGCCGAACAATTCAAGCATCTGTCGCTCATCCGCAGCATGACCAGCAACGAATTCGATCACGGCCGCGCGACCTACCAGATGCACACCGGCTATCAGCAGATCGCCAGCGCGCAGCACTCCACGCTCGGCTCGATCATCGCCAAATACAAAGGCCCGCCAACCCACGACGCCAACCTGCCCCCCTACGTCAGCATCGGCATCGACTGGGCCGCCGGCTACCTCGGCCCCAAGTACGCCCCCTACTACATTGGCAATGCCGACGACGCCGATCGCAACCTGGTCTATCACCAGGGCCTTGGCGAAAAGCGCTTCAACGATCGGCTCAAACTGCTCAACGAACTCGACAAGAGTTTCAAACGCAAACACGCCGGCGACGACGCCATGAAGGCCTACGCCCATCACTACAACGCCGCCCTGTTGATGATGCGTCCGCAGACCGCCAAGGTCTTCGATCTCGACGAAGAGCCGGCCGCCGTGCGCGAGGCCTATGGCCGCCGCTCCGGCTTCGGCCAGGGCTGCCTGCTGGCCCGCCGGCTCGTTCAGACAGGTGTCCGGTTTGTCGAGGTCGAACTCGGCGGATGGGACACCCACCAGGACAACTTCGACGCCATCGAGCGCAAGGCCCCGGAGATGGACAAGGCCGTCGCCACCCTGATTCAAGACCTGCGTCACAAAGGGCTCTACGACCGCACGGTCGTGCTGCTCACCAGCGAATTCGGCCGCACGCCGAAGATCAACGGAAACCAGGGCCGCGACCATTTCCCGCAGGTCTGGAGCGCGGTCATCGGCGGCGGCGGCATCCAGCCCGGCCGCATGATCGGCAAGAGCGACGCGGGTAGATCGGTGGCCCAGCGACCGGTCCGCGTCGGCGACCTGCACGCCACGGTGTGCAAGGCCCTCGGCATCGACCACACCCAGACCAACTACGCACCCGACAAGCGACCTTTCCGCATCGTGAAGGACGCGGCTGCCAAGCCGGTGATGGAGTTATTCGAGAAGTCGTAAGCCGCATCGCCGCCGGTTGTGTTTCATCGGTGTGCCACTGGCTGTTTGTGTGCCATTGGTCCGCCGCGTGCGGGTCAGCCCATTCGAACCGGGGCAATCGTTCCACTTGCCAGTTGCGACCGTAGCCGGCGTCACAGAATCACACGCCGGCTCGACGCGTCGATCGCCGGCGCGATCGGCTTCCATTCCGCGCATACAGCGCGTTCGCGCTCATGAGCCTCGGCGCGTACAATCCCGCCCGACATGCTCAATTCCAAGGCCCATTCCTTTGTCCAGCAGGCCCGGCTGGCCATCACCCTGGCCTGGGTCGCCGGTTATACAAACGTCGTCACGATCGTCACCTGCGGCACCGTCACCAGCCACGTCACCGGCACCGTCTCGCAATGGGGCCGCGATGTCTTTCAGGGCAGGTGGGGCCTGACCGTCTTCCCGACGTTTCTGCTGTTGACCTTTCTCGCCGGCGCCGTGCTCTCCGGTCTCTGCACCGATGCCGGCCGCCGTCGCGGATGGGAATCGATCTATGTGCTGCCCATGGCAATCGAGGCGCTGCTGCTCACGGCGTTCGCCATCGGCGTTGAGTTGCACAATCACGAAGCCATCGAATCCGGCAGCCGGCTCTATGTCATGACCGGACTGGCCTCGCTGGCGATGGGCCTGCAGAACGCCACCATCACGCGCATCTCCAGCGGCGTCGTGCGGACGACGCACATGACCGGTGTCTTCACCGACCTCGGGCTCGAAATGGCACACCTGGTCTTTCGCTGGCTGGATCGCCGACGCGGCGCCGAATTGAACGTTGCCGCCGAAAAGGCGGAGCAAACCGGCCTGCAGCGATTGCTCATTCTCTTTTCGGTCGCCGGCTCATTTGCCCTTGGCGCGGGACTGGGCGCACTGGCCTATGGTCGATTCCCCCAGTGGGCGATGATCCCGCCGGTGCTCTTTCTCATCTGGATTGTCTATCGCGATGTGCGCATCCCGATCTGCGAGATCGAGCCGATGCGCGACATCACGCGACACTGCGGCTCGGCCCTGCCCAATGCCATGGCCGTCTTTCACCTTCGTAAGGACCGGCAGCGAAGCGGTGACGTGCAACGACTGCCCGACCTGCTCAGTTGGTGCGAGCGCCTTCCGCCCGACCTTCGAATCGTCATTCTCGACCTGCGGGCCGCGACCAACCTGGACGCCAACGATGCCCTGGAACTGGCCGCGCTCATCAAGCAGGCCAGCGCCGACGGACGGCAGATCGTCATCTCCGGCATCAGCCGCAAGCAGTATGAGTTCATGATTGAAGACGGGGCGGCGGGCGCCCTGGAACCCGAACACCTCTGCCCCGACCTCGAACTTGCAATCGCCCGCGGACTGGCCATCCTGGACGATGCCGACGCGGACGCGGCCCGTTAAGTAGACGTTTGAAATGATTCGATTGTGCCGGCAATCGGCTTTCACCGCGCCGCTGCCAGTTGCCGACGGCATCGCTCGGCACTGCCGTCGAACGTCAGGTCGTCGAGTTGGACAAACAACTCGTCGATGAGTGCGAACTTTCGGGTTGGGCGACACAGCACTCGGTCGACCGCAGGCAGACCCCGTCAGTGCGGGTGTCGCACTTCATTCTGGCCTGTGGGCCGAATGTTGTCAGCCAGCGAAGGTCCGGGGGCGAGCAGGGTCGGACCGTCCGTGGGCGGATGCAAAGGGTGAAAGTGGCGGGCGTTGCACTCGCGGTCGCCATCGGGGTAGTTGCGGCGATACAACTCGACGGCCACGTTCTCCTTCTGCTCGACGCGGTATTTCAGGTAATACTCTTCATGCTCAGCGGCCTTCTTCTTGTCACCGAGCGACGAGTAACAGCGGAACAAGTAGGTCTGCGCGGTGAGGTTTTCCGGATCGATTTCAAGCACCTTTTCAAAGACCTTGATCGCGTCCTGAAACCGCTCGGCCTTGAACAGCGCCGTGCCCTTTGAGTTCTGCACTTCGCGATCCTCCGGATACTCGGCCAGTGTCACGTCGTAGGCCGCGATCGCCTCATCGAAGCGCGACTGGGTGGCCCGCAGGCGACCGAGAAAATAGGCGGTCTTGTAGTAGCCCGGCTGGACCTCGTCCACTTTCTTCAACACCGTTTCCAAATCGTCGTAGGCCCCGTCGGCCAAGTTGGCGCGGGCGATGTTGATATAGCCGTCGGCGTATGCGGGCAGCATGCGCGTCACGCCTTCGAAGGCCCAGTTGGCCGTGCGCGTATCACCCTGGCGCAAGTTTGCGATGCCAAAATCGTTCAGCCGCATGGCGAGGGCCTCATCGGCCGCCGGTTCCGGCAGCATCGCGTCGGGACCGATGGTCCATTCGATTTTCTTTTCGGCAACGACCGTGATCGGCAACTGCCTGGCGTCCGGACCGAGCGCAAACTCCGTATAGGGCCGACTGAACTTGCGGAAGTTGACCCGGGCGGTCAGCCGCAGTTTGGCCCCCGCGGCCAGATCGGGCACCTTGAACTCGTAGCGGATGACGTCCGGGTTGCCGAGCGGCAGGGCGTTGTTGTAGGCGATTGTATAGAAATCCTCGACGTTGTGGATATCCACCCATTTACCGGTGCGCGAGATCATCACGACATGGAACTTGTGTGCCGACGGGTCGAGCCGGCCGGTGGGATCAAGCATGCCGCTGGCCAGGATGATGCGGCGGTTTTCAAGGTCGGCGATGGTGAATTCCAGCCACGTCTCGTTGAGGTCGGTGGTCCCGGCCGGGTAGATGTGCCCCACCTTGTCGTTGTGGACAACCACTTCGACCTGCACCTTGTCGCCGGCCTGCACGCGCGCATCCGGCCGTTCCAACGGCCAGATGCGACGGGCGTCGGGGCTGTCGGCATGCACCACGGCCGAGAAGATATCGATCTTGAGGCAGTCCTTGAGCGTGGCCTCGGCCTTGCGCATCCATTCGGCGTTTCCGGTGATGGCAGCCAGGGCGGTGTTGGCGGCGGCGAAACTGTGATCGGGGCTCATCCCGTTCTTGGCGGCCGGGTCGTTGGTCGGCACCAATGGCATGTGGCAGTCCTGGCAGTTCTTGGCTTCGGGCGCATTGAAGTAACTCAGTGCCGTCCGCCTGGCAATGGAACTGTCGTGCCAGGAATCAAAGTCATTCTGGCCGCGCTTCCAGCGATAGCGGTTCAGTTCCTCGGGCAGGTGAACCTTGTGACAGGAAAGGCACAGTTCGGCGCTCTTGTGCAGCGGCTTGAGGAAGGAAGCCTTGTGCTTGGCCGGCTTGGAGCGAATCAACCTGCGGTTCTGCTCCTGCTCGTCCGGGTCCTGGCTGTCGTAGAACGGATAATGATCGGCCGTGTCGAGTACGTAGCCCCCATTGCCGACGCGATCGGGGATTTCGACGATGCCGTGGCAAACCAGGCAGGTGATGCCGGCCGTGGCGTTGACGGACGTCTGGTCGACAAACGACTCCATGTTGCCGGTGAGGAAGATGGCCTGATCGTGGCAGCCGCCGCAGAACTTGGCCTCGCGCGGTCCGCGGGCGCGCTGTAAGGAGGCAAAGGTGGCTGCGTAAAAAGGGTCGTTCTGGGAACTGACGCGATGAGCCGAACCTTCCCACATCGCTGCGATTTCAGCGTGGCACTGCGCGCAATAGTCAGACCGGGTCAGATCTTTCTCGCCCATCCAGTGGCCCGACACGGTGCGAACGCGCGAAATGCCGAAATCGGCCTTCCTGGGCGGAGTCTGACCGTCCGGTTCATCGCGCTTCGCAATACTATTTCCGTCTACATCCACCAGATTGATGGTCCACAGCGTGGCAGCCACGGTCAGCGCGACCGAAACCGCCGCCAACTCATAACGAAACACCGGCGTGGCAAGCGCGACGAGGCGGTGTGCGAGATAGGCAACGATCGCCGCGATAAACACGATTTCATGCATCCACACCAGCCACAGCGTGTCGCGCGACTTGCCGATCCACGCCAGCCAGACGCCGAAGACGCATCCCGCCACGACCAACGTAAGCAGACTCACGCCGACGCCCTTGGCTCGTCGATTGGGATGCGGCAGGTGAATCAGCAGGTGCGGCACGAAAAAGAGCGGCAGGATGACGCACAGTGCGTAGCCCAGTATCACATGCAGCCGCACCATCGTCGCCACGATTCCGTCCGGCAGGCGCGCCGAATACAGAAACACGCTGGTGCCCAGCAACAGGACGACTGTCACCGCCAGCAATCGGCCGAAGAATCGCTGCATCTTTTGCTGAAGCAATGCGCGTGCGCTCATGGCTGAATGACCTGCCTTCCTGGTATGAACTCCGCCGGTTCCCTGCCTTCCACAATGTGATAACACCGGTCCGCCGCCAGGTCCTTGATGACCTGTGCGGGCTTGCCCGGCCAACGGATCGTCAGTTCGTCGATTTTCAACGCCTCGCCCAGGCCGAGGTGTACCCGGTAATCGCTCACCGACAGATAGCTCGACGCACCCAGCACGGCCCGACGCAGGGTCCGTTCTCCGATGCGAGCCTCCACCTTCGTGCCGATGGCCGAGCGGTTTACTTCGCGGCCTTCCAGCCACAGCGACACGAAATGGCCGACCTGCTCGGTCGCATTGATCGCCACCTGGGTTGTGCCGCCGTTGTTGCTGATCACGAAATCCACGCGTCCATCACCGTTGAGGTCTCCGGTGGCCAGACCGCGGCTAACCTGTCGATCCTGCAGCGCTGGTCCGGCCGCGTCACTCACGTCGCGCATCTGGCCGCCGCCTACATTTTCGTACAGGGTGTTCTGCTGACCAAATGTCACGTCTTGTCGATATGTGGCGACGTTGTCCTCGATGTGCCCGTTGGCCACGGCCAGGTCCTCGTCGCCGTCGTTGTCCGCATCGAGGAACTTCACGCCGAAACTGAGCCGCGCCCGCGAGGTCGCCCCAACGCCGACCGCATCCGAAACCTCGCGAAAGAACAGTTCGCTGCCGAGGCCCTGCCGGTAGATCGCGGTCGTTTCCCCCTGGAAATGCGTGCAGACGATGTCCAGCAGCGAGTTGCCGTTCAGGCTCGTCACGTCCGCGCCCATGCCGGCTTCCTCGGCGCCGATCTCGCTGTAGGCGACGCCCGCCTGCCGCGCGACTTCCTTCAGTCGGCCCTTGCCGTCGTTGAGCCAGAGCAGGTTTCGGGTCGTGTCATTGGCCACAAACACGTCGTCGAATCCGTCGCCATTCACGTCGGCCACGCACACCGCCAGCCCCTTGGTCGGATCGTCGTCCAGACCATGCAACTTGCTCAGATCGCTAAAGGTCCCATCGCCATTGTTGCGCAGCAGCCGATCCGGTACGGCGTCGTACAGCAACGGCGTGCAATAGGTGTGTATGTTGTTGGTGTAGCATTTCAGTGCATTCTGAAGCGTATAGTTGACATATCGACAGATATAAAGATCCAGGTTGCCATCGCCTTCCAGATCGATCCAGCCGGCGCTGGTGCTCCAGCCGCGGTCGTCCTTCGCGATGGCCGAAGCGGCGGTGACGTCCACAAACCCCTTGCCTGTATTCCGCAACAACGTCACTCCGCAGTTGAAGGACGTCAAAAGCAGGTCTATCCAACCATCGTTGTCGTAGTCGGCCGCCGCGATGCCCATGCCAAAGCCCGAACTGGGCAGATTCCACTCTTCGGTTGCGTCGCGGAAATGTCCCCGGCCGTCATTGATGAAAAGGCGATTGAGCGCATCGGTCGGCCGCTCAGACGCCCGAATATCGCCGGCGTTGATGCTCACCACGTCCGGAGCGCCGTCGCGATTGACGTCCACCACGGCCACGCCGCTGCCCATCACTTCCGGCATGTATTTCGCAGCGCTGTAGTGCGGGGCATGCCGAAATACGATGCCTGTCGCAGTCGAAGCGTCGGTGAACCGAAGGTCGGTGGTCCTTACCCTGCTTTCGCGCGGGTCTGCCTGGGTATCAAACAACGGTTTGGTGGCCGGCGCCACGGCCGGCGCCGCGGGTTTGCACGCCGTCGACCCCAGCCCCGTTAATGACAAAAAGGCGATCAAGACCGCGGTATGCTTCGCGGGGCCATGCGTCATTTGCCGTCCCTCGCTTCCGTTGATGCGCCGAGGGCGTCAACCCGTGCCGCCTGGTCGGCCCGCCCGGTCGCGCGATAGATTTCTGCCAACCGCGGATAGAGTCTGGCCGCCGTCGGTTTGTCGGCTAATGCGAGCATCTCTGAAATGATCCGCTCGGCATCCACGAACCGCCGTTCCAACATGGCATCATTTAACGTGCGGGATTGCGCCGACAACCGCATCAGCCGCCGTTCATACTCGCCTTGAGCGTCCGAGAGTTGCTTGGCCCGGTCGAGATAGACCTGTGCTCGCGCGGTCTGTCCCGTCGCGGCGAGCACCCGGCCCAGCGTGTTGTTGTAGGTGACGGTATCTCTCAGGTTTGACGGCGCCCGCTCGAGCAATTCCAACGCCCGCTCGGGTTGGTTGAGGTGATAGTAGATCAGCCCGCGCAGAACAATACAGTCGTGCGCATTGTAGGCAAGCAGCGCATTCCAATGCCGATCAAACAGCACGCCCGCCTGGGCGAATGCCCCCTTGCTGTAAGCCGAATAGGCAGTCAGCCACGCCCATTCGACCTGTTCGGGGTGTGCCGCGATCAGCGGCTCGAGCAACTGCTCGGCCTCCTCAAACCGCTGTCCATTGATGAGCAGTTTGGCCAGGTAAACCTGTTCGGCATCGCTTCGTTGGGCAGGCGGCTTTCGCGAGTGCAGGGTCACCAACCCGTTCCAGTCGTTTCGCGCCAGCAGGGCCTGCGTAAGAAGCGAAACCACTTCCGGAGTGTCCGGGTATTGCTCGGCCAACGCCCGAAGCGATTCAACTTCCTCAGGCTGAAATGACTTCGTTTCCGCCAGGTTGGTCTGAATCGCCCGCACACGCGACAGCGCGGCGGAATCGTCCGACAACTGCGTCGCGGGAATTGCGGCCGACGGCGACGACTCGGGACGTTGATTGCAGCCCCCATGCGCCAGCAGGAGTAGCGCGGCCACGCACATGCCCGGCGCTATGCCGACGATCAAACCGCCGGCATCGCGTGATGCCGGCGCGCGGCGGCGCGCACCGAACAGCGTCGCTCCAAACTTGAGCGATGTCCCTGGCACGATTCCGACTCCCGGCGGGCCGCGAGATTTCGCAGCCGCCTAGCGTCACCATTCGTGACCGCGCACACCTCGCGCGGCCACCTTGCGTCCATTTTCTTCGCTTCCAGATTTAGAGATGCTGCGACAACCAGTGATATTACAGCCACAGGCCCTTCGAAGCAAGCATCCGCACCACCCCGGCATTCCTGCCAGACCACCAAAAATGCCAAAATGAGGATACGACGAACCCAACTGCTGCCAGGCAGTCAGATCGATCATTTTCGATCGCTCTAAACCGTCGCGGAGGCAGGTCGTGGACTTGATGTGCTATGGAAGGACATCCACGCGGGCACTGCAGACATCGATTGCCTGCGTAACTGGCCCTTCAATCTCTACCGGGTCGCTGCCAATTGCCGACGGCTCTTTTCGGCTGCGTCGACCAGTGCCTTAAACAGCGCCAAATGCTCGGGCCGATCGACCAGGTCCTCGGGGTGCCATTGCACCGCCAGCAGGAAGCGCCCGTCCATGTCCTCGGCCGCCTCCACCACCCCGTCGGGGGCGAACGCCACGGGCCTGAGGCTGCCGCCCATCTGCGAGCGATCGACGACCTGATGGTGTCGACTGTTGACTTCAAACGCGATCCTGCCCGTGATTTTTGCAAGCGTCGATTCCGGGTCGACCTGAACCGGGTGATACGCGTTGCCGTGATCGGGCCGGTGATGTTGGACCGCGGACGCCGGCGTAAGATCGTCTACGTGCTGAACCAGGCAGCCCCCGCGCCCCACGCTGGCAATCTGACAGCCGAGACATATCGACAAAATCGGCATCTTCCGGACATCGGCCCGGCGAAACAGATCGACCTCGAAACTGCCGCGGCGATCGTGCATCGGCCTGGTCTTCGGGTGCTTCGCCTGGCCATAGTGCCGCGGGTCCAGATCGGCGCCGCCCGTGAACAGCAGTCCGTCAAAACGGACCAGCATCTCATCGATCACCGCGATGTCCGCTTGGGGCGGCACGGCAATGGGCTGGGGCATTCCGCCTGCCGCGAAAACGGCATCCGTGTACGCCGCGTTGACAAAGGCCCGCGGCCGGTCGCCATGACCGGGGTCGTCGCTATCGCCGGTAAAACTGCAGGTCACGCCGATGATGGGTTTCATGGAAAGCCTCAGGACAGGAGCCGTGAGCCTGATATCAGGGGGCATGGCCTCGGGCCTCTGCGCGGCCATGCTCTACCGCCTCAAATAGGACCTCGCAATCGCGTCCGTGCCCATGTTATCGCGCTCGTGGGGCCATGCCATGCATCGTCCAAACACCGCCATGGGTGACGTTGCCAGCCCTCCCTTCGCTGCGTAAGATAAACGCCGACGGGACCTCCGACGGCCGCGTACCCAAGTGGTTCAAGGGGACGGATTGCAAATCCGTTATTCGCCGGTTCGAATCCGGCCGCGGCCTTTTCAAGCCCAATTCGGCCATTTTCGCCGAATCCCATCATTCCAGGCCCCGCAACTCACCGCAGCCGGCCCCCGCTGACTGGCCGGTCTCGCGGGCTCTGCGTCCGGTCTCCGCGGAATGCTCGACCGCAATCCTCCAATTCTCCACGCATGACGTAGCGCCCGGCAATATCTCGACATTCGGCGATATCGATTTTTGAATAAATAAATGCACGTCCGTCCGATCCGATCCGCCAAACATTGGCCTTACGGATCTGGCCCGGCAAATCACCCCGAAGCGGCCGGCCACGCAAATCCCGACCGCCCAAATCCGCCTGAACAATCTGATTTTTGGGGGCCACCGACCCTCCAAAATGCGGATTCTTGACGGCCCACCGCCCCGGGAACGCCCGAATAAACTGCCGGCACCCGCCCGATAACGGGCGTCTCGCGAACCGCCAAAATGCCCTAAATATTTAGAAATCAATAATTTATGACTGTTCCGGGTCCCAGGCGGCAAGGTTGTGATTTTTCAAGCCTTACCGGACCCAACTCCCGCGTGCTTCATGGGTTGGATTCGAAAATAGAGTCGGTTTTTAGTATTGACATCCGCTATTAGGGGTCGCTAAGCTTCGCCCAATTCATCAGGCGTCAGGTGCCTGAACGGCCTCGTCCTTTAGGCGCGGCAAGGCCGGGGCGCACAGTTGCAGCGGGCGGCAAGTTCCCAACGATCCGCTTCAGTGGTGTGGTCCTAAGCAAGGCTTTAACTGGTCAAACTGTTGATTCTTGGGAACGCAATTTGGAAAGGAAAATGATATGAGCAACATCCTGTTTTTCGCGCTGCAGACGCTGTTTGAGCTGAACCCCTTCCACCTTCTGGGTATCGACTGGATCTTTGATCCCATCGATGCGCTCTTCAGCTGGTTCCTCTTCACCAAGTAATGAATCGTGCCTCAGGCGGCGCGTTTCGCCGTCAATGGACGATGTGCATTGCTTGAGTGCATGACCAGACAACGAAGAATGGCCTATGGCCTGACTCAGCTCTTCAGTTCTTGCTTCGCTTATTGAGGTTGTTTCAAACAAAACTGACTTTTGAAAGGTAATAAGAAATGAATCTGTCGACCATCACGTATGTGTTTCAAATGCTGTGGGACACGCTCAACCCCTTCCACCTGATCCCGGGCCTGGAGCCGTTGGGCGATCTCCTCGACATCCTGCTGAGTGGTATCCTTGCGTTCATGTGATTCGCACCTTCTGTTCGAATTAAGCAGTTTTGGCGGATCAGAGTTGACGCACCCGGGTCCGCTTCTACAGGCCCCGCCCGTGTGATTGAGCATTGCTCGTCGCTGTGGCAGGGGCGGCTTTTGAGACGCAAGTAACCAATCTGCTAGCAGCAGCAGGACCTGTGCGTGATACGCCCGGGTCCTGTTTCCTTTTTTACAGCATCATCCCGCCCTATCCCGTTGATGTTCAACGCTCGATTCTCGCAGAGCCTCCGGCATGACACCCTCGGATGACACCTTCCTCCGCCTCGCGACGCAGGGCGATCGTGACGCGATGACCGAATTGCTGGCCCGACACGGGCCGGCAGTCCGGCAGACGGTCTCAAACGAACTTGGATCCCGATTCCGAACCATCTTCGACGAGGATGACGTCATGCAGGTGACCTACCTGGAGGCGTTTCTTCGGATCGTCGAGTTGCAAACCCCCAACACGGCCGGCTTTGTCGCCTGGCTGCACCAGATCGCACGCTGCAACCTGCGCGACGCCATCAAGGGGCTGACCCGCCAGAAGCGTCCGGACCCGCGCCGCCAGGTTCGTCCCGCGTCGCCGGATGATTCTGTCATGACGCTATTTGAAATGGTCGGCGGCGATTCGAATTCGCCCAGTCGCGTTGCCGGCACAGCCGAACGCACGGCCATACTCGTCGCCGCACTGGCTCAATTGCCGCGGGATTATGCCACCGTTCTGCGAGAGTACGACCTTGAGTCGAAGTCGATTGACGAAATCGCCACCAGGATGGGCCGATCAACGGGCGCCGTTTTCATGCTGCGGGCGAGAGCCATCGAACGGCTCCGGGAAATCCTCCCGTCGGTGTCGGCGCTCTACGGCGCCAGCCGCCCGTAAAACCGGGAAGGGTCGTGCCGGGAAATACGACGCCTGGTCGCCTCGGCGTCCGGCGACCAAGCGCTCGTGCGGCATGTCGACCCGCACATAATTCGACGTCGAAACCGCAATAACGGCCTCCTGCGACCGGAAATCGCCGATGGGCCGGTTAATCGGCCGTCTTAATAATGTCGAATGTCTATCTCGGTCGCCGTCATTGCCGCTGCCCGGCCGGTGTGGTATCCTATATCCTGTCAAGGGCATCCTTACGGGCGCGTCATCGCTTCAACGGGACGGATTGCCAATCCGTAATTCTCCGGTTTGAGTTTGGACGCGGCATCTTCAAGCTCCCCACATCCCTTCGGATCGCCGCAATTGCGCCTGCGCCCCATCGTTCCGAAACGAGCCCGAGTGGCCTGAGTGTCCGTCCCTGACGCGGAACCAAGTGTTCGATTCGCCATGGATACACCATCCCCATCCATTCAATCGCTTGCCCGCCGACTGGCGGAGGCGAGCCATGCAGACTCCGATCAGCACCTTCATGAAGCCGCCCGGGTGACGGCGCGACTGGGAATATCTTTGACAAAATTCGCGGGAGGCACCGGCTATTCGTCGCTTCTTCGACGGGCCCTGGCCCTCGCCACCGTCGATGTGCCCGCCCTGAAGTGCGTCACAGTCGGCCCGGACGGTCGTCTTGAAGGCCTGAAGCAACTGGCCGACGGCCCGGGCGAAGGTCATGAGGCGGCCGTGGCGATCACCGCGCGCCTGCTCGGACTGCTCGTCCTATTCATCGGCGAGCGACTCACATTGAAACTGGTGCGCGATGCCTGGCCGGACCTTTCGCCGGCGGAAATCAACGAAATTCGAGGAAGATAGATGCACACCGACCCAAGCAATCAGGGCACCGCGGACGGCACGGGCCGGGTGATCATCCGGCAACTGCCCACCGGCGTACCGGGCCTTGATGAAATCCTCGGTGGCGGCCTGCCCGAATATTCCTTCAACATCATCGCCGGCGCGCCCGGATGCGGAAAGACCACGCTCGCCCACCAGATCCTGTTCGCCAACGCAACGGCCCAAACGCCGTCGCTCTACTTCACCGTTCTCGGCGAACCGGCCATCAAGATGCTGCGCTACCAGCAGCAATTTTCATTCTTTGACGACGCCAAACTGGACGGATCGCTGCGCTTCGTCAACCTCAGCCAACTCGTCCTGGATCACGACCTCGGTGCGGTCCTCGATGCCATCGTGAAAGAGGTCGAATCGTCCAACGCGCGACTCGTCGTGGTGGATTCGTTCCGCACCGTCGTGCGCAAAGCGCTCAATCACTCGAGCGAAATGGAACTACAGGGGTTTGTCCAGAGGCTGGCCCTTCATCTCACCAGTTGCCAGGCCACCACGTTCCTGATCGGCGAATATGTCGAAAGCGAACTTCGCGACAACCCGGTCTTCACCGTGGCCGACGGCCTTTTCTGGCTATACCAGAGCGTCGAGCGCAACTCGATCGTGCGCAAGATGCAGATCATGAAACTGCGCGGCCAGGAATCCGTGCCCGGCCTGCACACCTTTCGCATCACCGGCGCGGGGCTGCAATGCTTCCCGCGCACCTTCGGGCTTTCCGGCAGCCAGTCGGTGCACGTCAAGGGCGGACGGCGTCTTTCCACCGGCATCCGCGAACTGGACACCCTGATGGGCGGCGGCATCCCGGAAGGCGACAGTCTCCTCGTGGCCGGCCCGTCCGGAGCCGGAAAGACCGTGCTCGGCATTCAATTCATCGCCGACGGACTCGCCCGTGGAGAGCCGGGGATCGTGGCGATGTTCGAGGAACTTCCCGACGAGTACATACAGCGGTCGGCATCGTTTGGATTCGACATTAAAAAGCACGTCAGCGACGGAATGCTCAATCTCCTCTACCTTCGGCCGCTGGACCTCTCGGTGGATGAGACCGTGAATGAAATCGTCAGTGCGGTCAACAGGAACGGCTGCAAGCGCCTGGTGATCGATTCGCTGGTGGGCTTCGAAATGGCCCTCGCTCCCGATTTTCGAACCGATTTCCGCGAATCGCTCTATCGAATGATCGCCGCGCTCACCCGGCTGGGCGTGACCATCCTCAGCACCGTCGAGGTCGAGGAGAATTTCACCTCGATGGGCCTGAGCAATTTCACCATTTCCTTCCTCGCCGACGACATCGTGCGGCTGCGCTATGCTTCCATTAATGGACAACTCCGAAAGATCATGATGGTGGTCAAGATGCGGCGCAGCAGCCACTCGATCGACATGTGCGCCTACAACGTCAGTTCCGGGGGTCTTGTGATTGGCGATCCGCTGCGCGGCTACCGCGCCCTGACCAGCGGCATCCCCGGCCCCTGGTCATTTCGCGCCGATGAGGCGCCGAATGCACCTCTCGATCCGCAGGACGGAGACGCGTAATGAACAAGGCACCCATCAGCGCCGCGGACCGCGACTGGGAACACCAGTTGCGCGAAGTCAACGAGGCGCTGCTGGTGTCCTCGGTGCGCCAACACGAACTGACCGAACGGGCGGAGCATGCCCAGGTCGCGCTGCGCGAGAGCAATGCCCGCTTCGAGGCGCTCTTCGACGCCTCCCCGATCGGCATGTATCTGGTCGACTCGGCGATGCGTATTCAATTCGTGAGCAGAAGCGCCCGCACCGTCTTCGGCGATGTTCCCGATCTGTTGGGCAGCGACTTCATTGAAGTCATGCACATCCTGTGGCCGTCCGCCGCCGCCGATGAAATCGTCGCTCGATTTCGGCACACCCAACGGACCGGCGAGCCCTACATCTTCACTGAATTCTCCGAGGTGCGGCGCGATCGCCATGTGCGCGAATATTACGACTGGCAGATTCATCGCATCGCACTGCCCGACGGACAGAGCGGCGTGGTCTGCTATTTCATGGACGCCTCCACCCGCGTCCGCGCCGTTGCGGCCCTGCGCGAATCAGAGGTTCGCTACCGTCGGCTCTTCCAGACCGCCAAGGACGGCATCCTCATCCTCGATGCGACCACCGGAAAAATCCTCGATGCGAATGCCTTCATGGCGGCCCTCGTGGGCCGTGAGCCGCACGACCTTCACGGTAAGGAACTGTTCGAAATCGGCATGTTTGCCGACGAGAATGAGAACAGGGCGGCGTTTCGAGGGCTTCAGCAATCCCTTTACCTCCGGCACGATCACCTTCCGGTGCGACACAAGGACGGTTCCAGGGTCGAAGTCGAGTTCATCGCCAACATCTATCGCGAAGGCGACGCACTCGTCGCCCAGTGCAACGTTCGCAATATCTCGCAGCGCGTCGCGATGGAGAAACAGATCGCCGAGCAGGCCGAGGCCCTGGCGGACGAATCCCGCCGCAAGGACGAATTCCTCGCCATGCTCAGCCACGAATTGCGCAACCCACTGGCGCCCATTCGCTCGGCCCTGTACTTACTCAAACTTCAGGAACACCCCGAGGGCGAGAACCCGATCCAGAAACAGGCCCGAGAAATCATCGAGCGCCAATCCGGCAACCTCGCCAAACTCGTGAGCGACCTGATGGAGGTGTCGCGCGTCATCAACGGCCAGATCCGGCTGCATCCGCAGGTCGTGGACCTGAACCAGATCGTGGCCCACGCGATCGAAACGACCCGGCCGCTGGTCGAACAACACAACCACTCAATAGCCTGGAATGCCCACGGCGAGCCTGTTTGGGTGAGTGTCGACGGCACGCGAATGGAGGAGGTCTTTATCAACCTTCTCAATAACGCCGCGAAGTACACCCTCGACAGCGGCCGGATCGAGATCTCCTGCGAGCAGCCCAAGGACACGAATTACGCGGAGGTCCGGGTGCGCGACAACGGGGTGGGCATCGAGCCCAGGTTGCTCAAAGCGGGACGCATCTTCGATCTGTTCACGCAGGCCGACCGCTCGCTGGACCGCGCCCAGGGCGGCCTGGGCATCGGCCTCGCACTGGCCCACCGGTTGGTCCAGATGCACGGCGGAAGCCTCGAAGCATTCAGCCCGCCGGATGGCTCTGACACCGGCAGCGAATTCATCGTTCGAATGGCGCTGGCGCCCGCGCCGCCTAACGCGCAGCAGCCTCAAGTCTCATCGACGCTGACGCCGAACGCGGAAGACACGCGCGTGCTGATCGTCGATGACAACGTCGATCTGGTCGTGGTCCTGACGCGAATCCTGCAACAGAAGGGCTACTTCGTCCAAAACGCCGCTTCAGGGACGGACGGACTGGCCCTCGCGACGCAGTGGCGCCCGAACATCATCTTGCTGGACATCGGCCTGCCCGGAATCGACGGCTATGAGGTGGCAAAGCGGCTGCGTGCCGCGGGTGAATTGCCGCGTCCGCAACTGATCGCGGTCACCGGTTACGGCCGCGACACAGACATCGCACTGTCGCGGGAAGCGGGCTTCGATGGCCATCTGACCAAGCCCTACGATGTGGATGAACTGGTGACGCTGATGGCCACGCTCGCAACATAGCCCGCGTGTCCGACGAAAGGAAAAAATCATGCCAGCCACCACCGAATCGCCCAGGGCCACCGCCCCGCGGCAGACGCGCGCCATTCGGGTGCTGTGCGTTGATGACAACCGGGATGGGGCTGATGCTCTGGGATTGTTGCTGGAAGCACTCGGATGCGAGGTGCACGTGACCTATGGCGGAGAAGCCGCGCTGGAAGTCGCAATCGCGTTTCGACCCGATCTGTTGCTCGTCGACCTGGTCATGCCCGAGTTGGATGGTCGCGGCCTCGTGTCGCGCCTCAGGCAGATTCCCGACTTCGAAAAAACGACAATCATCGCGATAACGGGTCAGAAGGACGAGGCGCCCGCCTCGGTCAAAAAAGTGGGGTTCAATTCGCTGCTGCTCAAACCCGTCGCCCTGGCGGAGATCACAGCCGCCCTGGCCGGCCTGGTCATCCTCGACGAGGGGCCATCGATGCGCCGGGGCCCCGCGCGCAAGCGTCCCGCGGACGAACGACGTTTGCCGATGGACGAGGCCCGGCGCATCAGGAATGAGCGCGATTCAAAGACCCTCACCCAGGCCGAGAGCGAAGCCGCCATCTGCGACGGGATCATCCGATTCCAGGAGGAGTATCTGGGATGGCGCCCCGAGCGCATCCACGTCATTGTCATCAAGGACCTGCTGATCGTCCGCATCATGGGCGTCCTGACGCTGGCCGAGCGCCAACTCGGCAAATCCTCGACGCCGGAAAAAGGCAGGGATGTCATCAAGCAAGTGCGGAAGCAACTGATGGAGGTGGCGCGCCCCATGCTGGAATCGCTGATTCACGAGGTGACGGGCGTGAAGGTGGAAAGCATGCACCATGACATCAGCACGGTGACGGGCGAGGAAGTGGTCATCTTCTCGCTGGCCTCAGCGCCGCGATTCGGATAGGCCGCGCAATCCCGCGTTGGCTCAACAGGCTTCGGATTGGTAAGACGGAGACAGGCGTCGGCCCGCGCCGCCCGACGATTGGGGGGATGCCTCAGTCGCCTCCGTGGCGGGCGCATTGCATCGACTCGCCAGTTCGGCATCGGTGTGCACGATGGACGCAAATTGTCCCGCGTAGTCATCCGGAAACGCGTCCATTCCCTCAACCCCGATGCGCTCCGGCCATTGGCCCTTTGGCCAGAAAAACGTACCAAACAGGCGATCCCAGATCGACAGAACCGAGCCGTAGTTCGATCGATGGCCGGGTCCGTCGGCGCTGTGGTGCCACCAGTGCAATTCGGCCGAGTTGAAGACGCGGTTCAGCGGCCCGATGTAGGTCCGCAGGTTGGCGTGGTGCCAGAAGGCCTTGAGGATGTCGATCGACGAATACGCGACGATGACCCAGGGGTTGATGCCAAAAATGTGAAACGGCAGGACGAGAAGCCCGTACTTGATCAGCCCCTCGCCGGCATGCATGCGAAAGGCGGAGAGCGCATCCATGTCCGTCACGGTGTGATGAACCCGATGGAACCGCCAGAGAAAGTCGGATTCGTGGTGCCAGCGGTGCAGCCAGTAGCGGCCGAAATCGTTCACCAGGAAGAACAACGCGTACTGCCCCCACCACGGCCATTGCCGCAAGACCTCAAAGTACATCGGCATCAACATGATGCAATAGGCGGCCGCGATCTTGGTCACCGCGCCCAGGACCGGGCCGTCCACCAGCGTCGCGGTCAGGTCGGCGAAATAGCCGCGGCGGCGCGGTCCTGTCTTGGCGGTCGGAATAATCGGTGCGAGGCGTTCGAGGAAATGAAAGACGACCAGCCCGATCACGAAGACCGTAAACAGCGTCAGGAAGTGATAGGGAAGGCGAATGGGCATCGTCGGTCCTGCCTCGCTTCGAATCGTCTATATCGCCACGGGCGCACTCATTTGGGCCACCGGGTCCGAAGCCTGGCCAACCCAGGGCTTGTCCGGCGCGACGAATCCCGGCCGCAGCCGCGAAACGATGCAATTGCGCTTGCCGGTTGCCCCCATCGGCACGGAATCCACTTGCACCGTCCGCAGCGTGCAACCCGCCATGCGCTTGCGAATCAGGTTCATGCCATGGTCAAAGGCGGCCTGATTGAACGGCGACTCGGGAATGTACTCGTAGGTCAGATGGGTGCGATCTTCCTGAATGAGCCGCCACTCCTTCACCGGGTTCACACCGGGCTCGTCGAACAGGTGGAAGAAAAAGTGAGGCGTGACCAGGTCGCCGGCCGGGGTGGGCAGAAAATCGTTGACCCGCCCCATCACGGGTTCCATCAGGGGAAACCGCACGCCGCACCCGCAGGACCGGGTGGAGAGGGCGGAGATATCAAACAGTCTATATCGAATGAACGGCTGGGTGAAGGCAAAAAGCGCCGTCACCACGACCTGCCCCTGACGCCCCGGCGGCAGCGGCCGCCCGTGCTCGTCAATGATCTCCACGATCACGCGATCGGTGTCAATGTGGTAGTTGCCTTTTCGACACTGCCAACTGACGCCACCCACTTCGATCGCGCCGTACATGTCGCTTGGATTGCTGCAAAACGCGCTGCGAATCGACTGGCGCATTTCGTCGAACAGCGTCGCGCCGGTCGTAACGACAAACCGCAACGGATGGGTCCGGCCGCGGCGGACGAGTTCTCGCGCCAGGAGGTAGATGCCCCCGGTCTGACCGATCAATCCCTTCGCGGGAAACTCGTCGAGAGCGCGGATCTGATCATCGAGCGACATTTCCGGCGGCAGATGCCGCGTCTTGCAGACGCGCTGAATGAACTTTCCCTGGCGTGATTCCAGCCAACTGCTGGCCATTTTCAGAAAGGGATGCCAGGGCCGGGCGCCAAGGTGCACCAACTGCCGAAGCAGCGCCCGGCGCGCGACGCGCGTCTCCAGATTGACGCGGTGCACGGTGATGGAGCAGCCGGACGTACCCGACGTGGAGGACGATTGCAGCATGTCGCGCGGCACGCGGGCGTCCAACGCGGCGTCGCCGGCGTCCACGATCATGGGCTTGTCGACAAACGGAATATTGGGCAGATCGATGGCGCCTCGAAAATGCCGGGGGTCGAATCCGCTTTGCCGCCAGGTCTCGCGATAAAAAGGAATGTGCTCGTAGGCGTGCCGGACGACCTCGCACAGGCGCTGGTCTGCGTCGGCGTTGATCGCCTCGGGCGATCGCCGGCTGTTCAGCAGCAGTAATTCGACGAGGCTGGGATATTTGGGTTGATTTGTCATCCGGCGGCCCCTGTCCTGCTGATCAACAACTAAACCTGCGCGGGTTCGCGCGCCGGGAGGCCGGTATCGACAGGGCCGACTTCGGCCATGCGCGACGAAACATTCCCGGCTGGCGCCAGGTTCTCGCCGATGGCCGGATTCTTCAAATGTGGCAGCATGTCCAAGAAGGCCCGCCAGTAGTTCGGAAAGACGCGATCGGCTGGGGCGTTTTCCGTCAACTCCATGGCCTTTTCGAGATGGTTGTGCGGCATCTGCGGATAGGCATGGTGAAGGCCGTGGGCCTCGATGTGAAAACTCGTCCAGCCGGCGATCCGCCCAACCCAGTCCTTATGAAGGATGGTCCTGGCCCCCGCCATTGCGTCACCCGCCGGCAACCCGAGGTGCTCGATCAGTTTGCGAAGTGCCTGAATCATGCCGGTCAGCCAGACGGGAATGAGATAGACGATCAGGAGTTTGGTCCACCAGCCGTTGTACGCAACGAGTGTCAGGACGGATGCCCAGAAAAGCCCCATGATCAGGAATTGAATTTTGATCCTGCGCCGGACCTTGGGGTCCTTGATGGGTGAATCCTTGACGAAGAAAATGCGGTTGTAGATGTACGGGTCGACCCATGCGCCGAACACGACGTCGAGAAATACGAAGATCCGGCGGAATCGAAGCGACTTGGTCGGATCGGCGTAGGGCCAGAGTTCCCAGTCTTTCGCCGTATTCATCGCCCGATGGTGCCGCATGTGGACATCGCGAAAGATGTCAAACGGGATCAACAGCAGCGTGCCAACAATGATGCCGTTGAATCGATTGTGCCAGCGGGCCTCATACAGCAAGTAGTGGGCGTCTTCATGGAATATGATGGTCCAGCAATGCTGGACGTACGCCAGTGCCAGAATGACTGCCACGATCCAAACAGGATGGGCGGTTGGCCAGCCCGTCATGAGGGACGCCACGGCCGCCGCAAAGGCAAACAGATTCCACAGCAATGCGGGCACATTGCTCTGAGAAGGGACATGTAGTTGCTTGATTGCCTGATCCTGCATTGCAATCTCGAACGATTATGGCTGCCCGTTAATCTGAACCGACCCGAATTCGGCCGCACGGTCCTCGCACTGTGAAACAAATATCCGGAAAAGGCACCGAACTTGCAAGGCCGCCCGCAAGAATGGACACCCCGGCGTTTGTAACGTTAGCCGCTCGCAAGGGTAGCCGCAATTCAGACATTCATGCGCAAGATTCCCAAACGCCACCGATCCGACCAGTTTATGGAGCACGCCGAAAGTGGGAGAATGTTGCGCAATCTTGCGCAATTCCCCCGCAATTTCCCATCCGTGAGTTGCGGCCAGACGCGCGCTCCGTGATACTAACCGCACCGACACCTCGCAGACTTGCTCAGGCAGGCGACTCGACTCACGAAAGGACCGAGATGACACCTATCACACCCCGACGCGGTTGGACTTCGCTGGCACTACTGGCGATTTCCACGGGAATCATCGGCGGCAACTGTCAGGGCAACGGCCCTGGACCGGGTCCCCTTGGAAGGGTCGCCATCATCACCAATATCGGGCTTGCCAAGGACGGTCTCGTGGCCGCGGGCAACGGCATCATCGCGTTCGGCAATGACAGTGGAGGGGTCTCCTACATCAATGTCGGCAGCAACCTGGTCAACGACATCCCGGGGAGTTTCCGCCCCGACGCGGTCTTCTGTGCCGGGCGCAAGATCATACTGGTCGCGGACGGCGCGGCGAATTCCATCAGCGTCCATGACACCCTCACGGACACCACCACCACGGTCCCAAACACCGACGTATTCGACATCAACCCCGGCTCCAACCTCGAGCATCAGTGGATGGACGTGGATGGCAATTTCTGTGCCATCCTGCACCGGGGCATCGTGAATACCGAGTTGAAACTGATCGATGTGAGCGGCGCGGTTCCGGTCGTCACGACCTACACCACCAACCTGATCGCACCGAACAGCGTCGACCTCGACGCCGAGGACGGTTGGATCGTCGTCATGGAGGACAATCAGTTCGTCACCGTTTTCGACATCCTCCTCCCCGCCAACCAAACCCCCGAAACCTTCGACATCCTCAACGATGCCGGACTGACCGTCTCATTCTTCCCCAATACGCTGATCGGCAGCGGCAGTGTGATGTTTCCGGCCAACGGCGATGCGGTGAATCTCCTCAATCTCGGTGACGGGACCCTCGATGAGTTGATCGGCCCCAGCGCCGGCGCGGGCACCACCCATTTCGAGATTCGCTCCGGATTGTTCGCCTATTTTCTCAACCGGCCCGGACAGGGCGACTTTGACGGCGCGAACGGATATCGCCTCCTCATCGGAGATGCCGCGGACCCCACGACCTTTGACACGGGCACCGGCGCCGACCTCGGTGCGGGAATTCTGGAGGGATACGGGCACTCCACGGCGATCGCCCCGGATGGGTTCACCGTTTACCTCGCGGGCCGCTTCGGTCAGTCCTCCGGCGGCGGCGTCAACGAGCCGACCGCCCTTCAGTATTACGACATCGACGACGGTTGGGATGTGTTCACCGATTCCAACGGCGATCCGGTTTATTCAGCCGACGTGGTCGCCTCCGGCAACGTCGTTGCATTCAAGGTGGAAGACGGCGCCGGCGCCGTGCTTGGGTATTACGTTCCCTGACCGCGGACGGTTGGTGACTCACAGCCCGCTATCGCGCACAGTACGGGAGCGTCCATGTCGACCATCGGACCCATGCTCGCGGCCTCCGGACATCTGGGCATCATGCTGGCCGAACGCCTGCTGGTGGGCGTCACGGCCGAGCGCTTCGCGCGATTTGCCCAACCCGGCGGAATCGTGATTCAATCGAACCACCCCGCCTTTGTATTCGGTCACTTGTCGCTTTACCCGGCCCGCGTCTTGGCAGCACTCGGACTTCCCGAGGGACCCACCGCTTTCCCCGAGGCCTATCCGGCGATTTTCGGCAGCAGCGCCCGATGCCAGGATGATCCCGACGGCACCATTTACCCCCCCATGACCGAGTTGGTCGGCCGCTTCATGGACGGTCAGCGGGCCGCGCTTTCTGCGTTGGAACGCGCACCCGACGACCTGCTGACGCGACCCAATCCCGCGGAGGGCCGCATGAAGGTGCTGTTCCCGACCGTGGGGTCGGCGCTTTCGTTCTACATCAGCGGGCATGTGCAGAACCACCTGGGACAGTTCAGCGTCTGGCGCCGTGCGGAAGGCATGCCGCCGGCCTGAGTGATTTGACCGCGCAACGACGATGCGCGGAACGCGAACATGGTCATCCGCGATTTCAATGAGGCCGACGTGGCGCCGGCGAACGCGCTGACCAACTACTACATCATCAATACCGTTGTCCATTTCGCGACCGTCCCCGCCACCGATGCGCAGTTCGAACAGGTCTGGCGGGAGGGTCGTGGGAAGTTCCCCTGGCTCGCGGCTGAATCCGACGGTCGATTCGCCGGCTACGCCAAGGGAGCGACCTGGCGGGCACGCGACGCGTACGCCCGAACGGTCGAGACGGGAATCTACATTACCCGTGAGGTTCAGGGTCGCGGCGTCGGCAAGTTGCTCTACGAGGCGCTGCTGGCGCGTCTGCGCGACGCCGGATTTCGCATCGCCATCGGCGGACTCACCCTGCCCAACCCCGCATCCGCCCGGCTGCACGAGACGCTGGGATTTCGCCATGCCGGGACCTTTCACGCGGTCGGATTCAAATTCGACCAGTGGCACGACGTGGGTTTCTGGGAACTTGACCTCAGCCTTCCCCCACCACCCGCTTTCGTTCCGCCCATTTAGGGTGTCGGCTCGCCCGCCGGTCTCCCGCACTATTCGCGGACCCTGGAATTCATGCGGGCGGCACGTGGCTCACGCCTGACTTCCTAAGTTCAGCCGACGCTCCATCGCGACGAATTAGACCAATAACGCGCTTGCGCCGACGGGTTCGCCGCGCGCCGTGCAGTTCATCTCCGAGCCGCGAGGGGGTTGTCGTCCACCATGCCAGCCGCAGATTCACGACCACCGTATCAAAACAGGTCCGCGCTCAAGCCGGTTGCCCCGGTATCGCCGACCACCGACCCGAGAAGCGTGCCGATCGTCACGATCGAAACGTACCATCGACCGGAATTGTGTGACGCCCCCAAGATTCTCAGCGATTTGGCGCCCGCGCATGCCTGGCAGCGGCTCCCGCTGACCCGGGTGGATCTGCTGATCGCAGTCGCCCTTTTTCTTGCCGCAATGCTCGCACGATGGCCCTTCATCGCGGTCGGACAGACGCTGCTCAATCCGGACGAGGCCATCGTCGGGCTCATGGCCCAGGACATTGCCGCCGGCGAACGGTTGCCCATCTATTTCTACGGTCAGCGATACATGGGCGCGCTGGAAGCCTACATCGTCGCCGCGGTCGCCCCGTTCTTCGCCAACCATGTTCAGGCCTTGCGATTTGGTCCCGCCCTGGTGTTCGCCGCGTTCGTTGCCCTGCAAGCGATGATGCTCACCCGGTGGTTCGGACGTCGCGCTGCCGTCGCCGGGGCACTGCTCGCGATCGCCACCTCTCCCATGCTGATGCACTGGTCTATTTCCGCACGCGGCGGCTACATTGAAATCCTGCTCGTGGGCACCGCGCTCATGTGGGCCTATTCAGAATGGTTTGTTCCGCCGGCCCAACCGCCCGACAAGGCCCGGCAATTGACGTTCGGCTTCCTCATCGGCGCGGGGATGTGGATCAACCCCTCCATCGCCCTGTTCATCGCCCCGATTGCGCTGCATGCCCTGCTCCATCGACCGCTGGCAATGTTCGATCAGGCGCGGATTCCGGGCGAGGCGCTCGCGTTGCTGCGGCGACGACTGGGCCGCGCCACGCTGCCTGTCTGTGGTTTGGCCGCGATTCTGACACTCAACGTGATCTGGTCTGTCTGGGTCGATCAGCCGCATGTGCGCAGCGTTGTCTTGATGGGAGTTCTCCCCGCCCCGGTTGCGGGCGGACTGCTGGCCCTCGCGACGATTGTTGCCGCGGGCCTGCTGGTGAAAAGGACGGCAGCCCTCCAAATCGCACGCGCCTGGGCCGCCCGGTATCCGGCGCTGGTGGCTGGCATGGTGGTGGGCGCGTCCCCTGCCATTCTCTACACCGCCCGCGCCGCGTTGAAACTTGCGCCGATGGAGCCGTCGCTTCCGCTCGGCATCCGACCCCTCTGGCTTACCGGCGAGACAATGGTCTATCTGCTTCACGGCCTTCCGCTGTTGTTCGGCGCGGATCCGCGGCCCTTTGTCGCGTTGATGAGCGTGGGACACACCGACGTCTCCCAACCGCTGAGCATTCTCGCAACGGGTCTGCTGTCCGCCGCAAACTGGCTCGTCGTCGGAGCGCTCGTCTCCGCCGGCATGACCTTTATCTGGCTGAACCGGGCGGCCTTGCGGCAGTTGTTCCGCCTTGAGCCCACCCTTCATTCCCCGCAGATGTTGCTCGCCGGCGCCGTGACCACCACCATCGCCTTGTATGTAATGGGCGGATGCACGATGAACTTCTCGACCGTCCGCTATTTGGTTCCGCTTGGGGCCTTTCTGCCCGGCCTGTTTGCGTCGCTCTGGCAATCCCGCCGAATGGCCTGGACCGGGCCGGTGATCACATTCTGCCTGATTCTCGCCTGGGGCGCGGGGCAGGCCGCGATGTTTCGCCAACTCGGACACCCGCACCCGCTGAACGAACTCGCCCAATCGCTCAAGCAACGCGACCTTCATGCCGCGGTGGCGGAGCCCCTCGATGCTCACCTCCTGTCCTACATGACGGACCGGAAGGTACACGTCGCGGAGTTTGAGTCCTTCTGGATGCGGTTGCCGCATTATCAGTCCGAGATTAGGCCGGACGAGCCCATGAACTACATCGTGGAGACCGGCTGCACCGACTGGACCCGGAGTTGGACGCAAGCCGGTTGGCCCGGCGCCACTCCCCCCGAAACCACCCGGTTTCTCTGGCCGCGACTTCGGTCGCACATCGATCGGCATCCCGATTCCGTGCTGGCCCGGGAGCCGCTGCCGGGCGGCTATGAACTCATTCGCCTGACGCGTCCGTTGGGCAAGCCGGGGTCCGCCGCGCCACCAACGGTTCGAACTGGTCCGCGCGTGTCTTGATGGCCCATTGTGCCCCAACGCAGCCTGCGGCCGATTGGGGCGCTAGAATCGTGAAATGCGGCCTCAAACCGCGAAGTTGCTTGACATCCGCAGACAATTGACGGTTACAATTCAACCAAGACCCAGCGACTGGTTCCGCACCGGTCGGCGCGTTTCCGTGTATCAGAAACCCTGCCGGCCGCACCGCCGAAACCCGTTCCCGAGGACGTGACATGACTTCAAAAAACGGACGTTGGACCCTCGCCCTTTTTGCCGCTTTCGCGGCCATCTGTGTCGGCTCGCAGGTGTGGAGTTCGGCTGACGCCGGACCGCCCGACTTGGTCGGCACGCCATTGATGGGGCCGGAGGCGGATGGCAAATCACCCAAGGCGAAGCCGGGCAAGAAGAAGATTGTCGACGACGATGAAGACTCGACATCCGCGCCCAAGAAAATTCGCTGGGGCAAGAAGCGCGGCGAATCCGACGAGGCCTACGACAAGCGATTCGCCAAGGTGGTCGCCAAGGTCAAAAAAGACAAGAAGGGCGATTACAACGGCGGCCGCTTCGTCGGCGAGCACGGAGAGACCCAGTTGTGGACCTACATGGGCCATCCGTTCATCGTGCGCACCGACATCGACAAGGAGTTCACCGCCGACACCGCGATGTACATGGAAATGCTGCATCGCGAGTACGGCAACGCCTACCGAATCCTGTTGGGTGTGCCGGCGGACCTTCGAGAGAAAATCGAAGTCATCGTCTTTGCGGATCGAACCACGTACATGGCGAACGGTGGCAGCCCGGGCAGCGGCGGCTTTTTCCACCCGGCCATTCACCTCATGGGCGACCGGGGCCCGCACTGGAAGGCACGGCGCTACCGTTTGCAGCAATTCACCGACGGCATCAAGGACTTTGCCAAATGGGAAAAGGGCACGCTGAAGCACGAGGCGGCCCATATGGAACTGCAACTTCGCCTCGGAAACACACTGTACATGGGCCAGATCGGATTTCCGATTCAGGCCCCGCGCTGGTTCAACGAAGGCCACGCTTCGGTTTTCGAAGACTGGGACTTTGACAAGACCGCCGAGGAAAACTTCGCGCTGATTCCGAATCGCGGCCGCTATGCCCCGGTTATTCGGCGCGTATTCGGCACCGATCGCTGGAAGGACTTTGACTACGTCTGGACGGTCGATGCCCAGACGTGGGCACGCGACATGACGAGTTTCCAGGGCTTCCTGAATTATTCTCAGGCGTGGAGCCTTGCGGGCTACATGATGGGCGGCGGTCCCAAGGGCCGGAAGGATTTCCAGGCCATCTTCAATCTCTCCAAGCGCGTCGGACTCGACCATCAGACCACCTATCACGGCGATCGCACCATCGCCTGGGAGGAGAAGTTCCCACCCGAGACCAAGAAGAGCCTCGAAGACAACTGGACCAAATGGGTGGGCGAGTACGTCTCGCACGACAAAGTCGTGCCCGACGAAGAGTACATGTGCAAGCGCATGGGCATCAACCCCGCCGTGACCGATCGCCTCGAACAGTTGGAAGGCGACGAGTTGAAGGCGGCGCGCGAATGGGTCGAAGCCGAGGAAGACCGGCGCGAAAAAGACCCGAATCGCGTTGAGAGGTAAGCCCGTGGCCTCCCGAACCGTCGCCATCGTCGGCGCCTCCGCCGACCCCGCCAAGTACGGCAACAAGGCCGTGCGTGCCTACCTGCGCCAGGGCTGGACCGTCTACCCTGTCAGCCCGCGCGGCGGCGAGATCGAGGGCCTGCCGGTGCACGCGACGCTGACGGACGTCCCGCGGCCCGTCGACCGCGTCTCCATGTACGTTCCGCCGCCGGTGGGCATGAAGATGCTGGAGGATCTGGCGGCGGTGAATGCCGGTGAGTTGTTCTTCAATCCCGGATCGGAGAGCGACGAACTGATCGAGGCCGCCCGCGCAAAAGGCCTCGACCCCATCGTCGCCTGCAGCATCGTCGAAATCGGCGAGCGGCCCTGAAACCGCGGTTTTTAATTCACACTTGTCAAGAATTGACCGAAGGCGTTTCACGCCGACCGAACATGTCAATCCGAATTCGGCTGCGTGGTCGCTTCGTCCTGCGGCGTCGTGGGCGGGGCGTTGGCCATCAGCCGCGATATCTCGGCGGCGGTGGCCAGCGTCATCGAGACGTCGAGGGTGCGGAATGTCCGCCGGATCGTCACCGAAACCCGCTCCCCCGCGGCCATGTCCGACAGGCGTCTTTGCAGTTCCATGCGATCGGCCACCGGCTGGCCGGCCAGCGCGATGATGAGGTCGCCGTCCTCCAGCCCCGCCTTCGCCGCCGGACTGCCCGGGATGACCGTCTCGATTTTCACGCCCTTGTTGGCCCAGGGGATCAGTTCATCCAGTCGTGCGGTGAGGCTGGCCTCGGGGTTGGCCAGTTGGACACCCATGCGACCCGGCCAGAACGACTCCCCGGCGGCCAGTTGCGGCAGGACGCGATCGATCCGGGGCTTGATCACCGCAAAGCCGATGCCGCTGTCGTACCACTGCGCGCCGGCCAGCGCCCCGCCCTCGCCGGCCATCGGCACGATGATGCCGATCACGCGGCCGTCGATGTCCACGAGCGGCCCGCCGTAATTGACAGGCGACGTCTTTGCGTCGGTCTGGACGGCGCTGCCGCCGCGTCGGCCCACGGCACTGAGTATGCCCAGCGACGCCGACGGCGTCACGCCGCCCAGTCCGCGCCCGCAGGCAATGACGAACTGCCCCACTTCGATCTCGTCCGGCTCGGCCCAGCCGCAGACCGGCAAGTCTGACGCATCGATCTTGATCAGCGCGAGGCGACGAATGTAGTCCACGCCCAGTTGGCGGGCCGATTTGCGCGAGCCGTCGGCGAGCACGACCGTGATCAGCGCCGGGCTCCGCGCGAAGTTGATGCTGCTGGTGAGAATCAGGCCGTCCGGAGAAATAATGACCCCTGTCGTCGGACCGTCCGCCAGCCGAAAACCCTCCTCGACCGGGCCGGCCGGTCGCTGTCTGCCGGGTCGACCGCGGCCGCCGCGACCGGGAGCGGGCGGCGGCGCGACGGTCTGCTGCTCGGCGAGCGGCTGCGCCCCGCCGATGGTTTCAATGGTGACGATGCTCTTCTCGATCGACGCGATGGCCCCGCGCACGACGGCGGCGCGGGCGGTTTCAAAGGCCATGGCCGCCGCATCGGGGGCAGGCGGATCGGCCGCCATCAGAACGGCAGGAAGTAGCAGCGCGATCAGATTCACTTGGTCTTTTTCTCCGGTACGACGTCGAGGGTGAGAAACTCCTGCCCGCGCTTGACGACGATGGCCGCCTTCTCGCCCGGGGTCAATCTGCGAACGGCCTCCTCGCAGGCCTCGGCATCGGCCACCCGGCGACCGTCCACCGCGACGATCAGGTCTTCGCCGCGCAGGCCCGCCTTCGCCGCCGGCGACCCCGGCCGGACGCGTTCGACATACGCCGACACGTGTCGATATCCCATGCGGGACAGTTTGATGCCGATGTCCGATTCGACCCCGACGGCCGCGCCCCGCTGGGTCGTGGCGGCGGGCGACGCCTTGTTTCCCAGAAAATCGCACAACTCCTCGCCCGGCAGCGCAAAGTTCAGCCGGGTGTTGGTGTCGGCCGACTCGACCACCTTGCCGACCAATCCGATGAAGTTGCCGTGTATGTCGAGCAGCGGACCGCCGGCCGCGCCGGGATTCGCGGTAATGGCGTCGAACACGAGGATCGGTCCGGCGTAATCGACCGGCTGCACCAGTCGGCGGGCATTGAGCGTGGTGCGTGTCGCCAGGATGCCACGATTCACCGATGGCGCCTCGTCGCCGTCCGCCACTTTGAACCAGTTGCCGATCGCGGCGACGGCATCGCCCAACTGCAGATGATCCGTCTTGGATGGCGTGAGAAACGGCAGGTCTTTGGCGTCGATCTTCAGCAGGGTCAATTCTCGATATTCGTCTTCACGAACGGACTTGCCCTCGAACTCCCGCCCGTCGGCCAGCACCACGCGCACGTTCGCAGTGCTGGACAGAAGCGACTTGGTGGTCAGAATCTGCCCGTCGGCCGACACGATCACCCCCGTCCCGTAGCCGTGGGCACGGCCCATTCCGGTGCCATACAGTTTGACCACGGCCGGCGTCACGCGCGCCAACGCGCCGGACAGCGTATTGGGCGCAATGGCGGAGCCACCCGGCGACCCAAGTGCCGCCGACACGCCGGCGATCGCAACAGTCATCCACAACCAGACGGCGCTTCGGTTCATCCCATTGCACCCAGGCATCGACAAGAAACTCACGATGCGGCCTGCGTGGTCGCGACCTGGCTCGATGCGTTCACGCCGTCGAAGACATCCTCAGCGAACAACACATCATCCAGGTACAACGTCCGCCGGTGAGGCAGTTTCAACGTTCCGCTGCGGCGATAATCGGCGTATTCGTAACGCACGCGCTTGCCGGTCGCCACGTCGTCAAATTCAATTCGCAGGAGCCGGCCGTTCTCGTCGTCAAACGCCGCTTCGTAGCGTGCAAGGCCGTCGCCGCTGCGCTCGATCACCCCGCAAATCCGATCCTGCACGTCATCGCCGCGCACGATTCGCAGGTTCGCCCCGGCAGGATCGACCTCGGCCGACATCAACTCCCAGCGAATGGCCCGCTCGAAGGCGGCCGGATCGCTCGCGCCGGCGGCCTCGGGGCGATTCTCGACAAAGCGCACTTCCTGCGGCTCGGTCGGTCGGGAAGCCAGCAAGCGCTGACCGGTCATGGTGATCGATCGCAGCGCCTTGAACGCCCCCGCCCCGCCGCAGGCCGCCTCATAAGCCGCCAGCGCACGGCGGACGGCGCGCCGGTTGGCCTCGCGTGTTTTCCTGGTCTGTCGAAAAGGATCCGGCCCGGCGCCGCCCGGCCCGCGCGGAATATCCGGAAACGGAAGATCCTCCAGCCGGAATCGAATTGTTTTTTTGTCTTCTTCACGCCGCAGCGTGACGGTGACCGGCCAGCCGCCGGGGTAGGTGCCGAGTTGCGAGGTGAAGTGGTTGGCACTGGTGATGGCCTTGCCGCCGAAGGTCACAATCTGATCGCCCAATCGCAGGCCCGCCTTGTATGCGGGGCTGTCGTCGAGAATCTGGTTGACCATCGCGCCGTGGCTGCGATCCATGACCGTGAAGCCGGCGGTCGCGTGTTTCGTTGCCATACCGGCCCGCAGTGTCGGCATGAATCGCTTGATCTGGTTGATCGAGATGGCGTAGCCCACGCCGACGTTCACACGTCCGCGTTCCTCGATGCTGACGCGGCCATTGATGCCGATGACCCGGCCGGACATGTCGAAAAGCGGCCCGCCGGAGTTGCCGGGGTTGATCGACGTGTCCACCTGAATGCAATCGGTGTAGCGCAGGGCGCGGCCGCTGCCCCACTGGTAGCGGTGCAGCCCCGAAATGATGCCGAGGGTAATGGTGGGTGTGTAGTCTTCCGCGAGCAGAAAGGGGTTGCCCGCGGCGAGGGCGTAGTCGCCAACTGCCAGCGAGTCGGAATCGCCGAGCGGCGCGGCGACGAACGGTTCCTTGCGATTCAGTTTGAACATCGCCACGTCGCCGCCGGGATCGATGCCGAGCACGTCAAAGTCGTACAGTTTGTGATCCGCCAGGCCGCCCTTGCCCTCGCGATGCACCATCATGCCGGCGACCACGTGATAATTTGTGAGGCCGTAGCCTTCGGGATCGATGATGACCCCGCTGCCGCCGCCGCCGGACTGATCGTCCTTGCTGAACATGCAGACAACCGTCGGCGTGATGGATTTGATCAACTCAATGCGGGCCCGTTCGTAGGCGCGAACCACGGCCACCGAGGCCGGATCGGCCGCGGCCGCTGACGCTTCCTCGCCGGCGGACATCATCGTCAATGCAAGTTGGACCAGGATCGCGGCGGTCACTCGATGGCACCCCTATGACACGCCGCCGCCGGCAGCCCGAATCAACCGAAGGTCGGCCCAATTTGCGTGATCACCCATGTCGAGTCCGTCGGCGGCGTCGGTCGAGAGTTCAAGCACCTTCACACCGGTGATGTCCACGGAGAGGTCGACGGGCTTGGCCCCGCCGCGCAGGACATCGCTCTTGTACAGTTCGCGGCCGTCGCCGATCACTCGGAAAATCACGCTGCCTCGCCGGCCGACGGCGTCGTCGATGCCGATCACGGCCTGCAGCCGAGATTGCTTCCCATCCAACCGGTAGGTCACGGTCGTTGTGCCGTGAACGCCGAGCCCGCGTTCAAACGTACGGCCTCCCAGACGAATTGGTCCACCTGTTACGTTCAGATTGACGCGCGGCGTCCAGTCCACGCCCAATGCCGACTTCACCTGCTGGCTCTTGAACTTCGTCTCTGCCAGCCACGTCACCAACGGACTTCGCACGCGTATGCGGTCGATGTGCGTCCAATCCAGCCGGCACTCCCCGAAGGCAGCCGAACCGATCCGGATGAACGCGGCCGTTGCCTCCAGAATGTCGCCGGTAAACGCATCGCCCGACGTCAAGACGAAACGCTCCGGCCGCGCATCGGGCGATCCAGGCGCCGTGCCCAGCACCACCGCGTAGGCCCGATCGAGCGGGGCCTTCTGTAATCTCGACGCGAGACGAAACTCCCAGCCCTCCGGACCCAGCGCTTCCAGCGCGCCAGACAGGATGACCGGCTGCGCGCCCTTCGCGACGATGAGTTGGTCGCGCGCCGGATCGCGTGCAGCGACACGCGAGGCAAGTTCCTTGTCAGCGGCCGCGTCGGCGGGATACCCGAATCGCACGGCCGCCAGGGCTTCAAATGGAATCGTCACCGGTGGCCCCCAACCGGGCTCGATACGGACGCTTCGCGGCTCGGACGCCAGCAGCCGGCCGGAGACCTGTCCGCCGTCCACCAGGTAGCAGGTGCTTTGACCGCTGAGCGGATCAGACGCCGGCCCGGTGTGCGATGAATCAGCGGCCTTGATGATACGGATCGCACTGATGTCGTGCAGATTGATCGACGCCTCGCCGTCGGCGGACCGGACGCGAACCACGCGCGCGGCATCGATGCCGGTCAGGCGTCCCCGCACGAGTCCCCGCTCCAGCGTGTCGATTCGCACGCGTGGCCCGTTCGAAGCGGGGACAGGCGGATCGGCGAGACTCGTCGCGGCGGAAATCGCAAGCGCTGACGCGACGGCGAACACCGACCGAGGATGCATGCGATTCAAGACGAATGAGAATCTCACGGCTTGCTCGCATCCTTGGACAACTGCCGGTAATACTGCTCCAGCAGGTCTCGATATTGACTGGGGTATTGTTTTTGCAGGGCCTGCAGAATCTGATCTCGCTCCTTCGGCGGCATGCGGCCCCACGCGTCGCCCGGCTTGGCGATCTTCTTGCGCAGCACCGCGTCGCGCTGTGCGCCGCCGGGGGCGTTGGACTGGTTGGCGCCGCCGCCGGGCTGCTGATTGCCGTCCGGCGAACCGCCCCCGCCGCCATCGCCGCCACCGCCCTCGCCGCCGCCCTGGTTCTTCTCCTGCTCCTCGGCCTCCTCGATCAGCGAATCGAGCAGGGCCACGGCCTCCTTCTGGCGATCGATCACCGGCTTGCCGGTCTCGCCCGATCCAATCCGCCGGCGGGCGTAGCCCAGCAGATCGCGCACGTCGCCGATGCGGCCGGGCGCCCGGCGCGACAATTCGGTCAGCATCTGCACCGCGCCGACCCGCAGTCGTTCGGGTGCATCCGGGTAGCGGCCGACAAATTCCTCGAGCGCCGCAACCGCCGCGTCATAATCGAGCGCGTTCACCTCGCAGACGCCGCGCATGAAAAGGAAGCGGTCGTACGCGGGCGTGTACTTCTCGATCGGCGCGTGTTTATTTTGCATGTGCGTCAATATGTCAAGCGCCTGCTCGATCTGCTCCTGATCGATGAATGTTGTTGCGGCGAGATTGGCGGCCGCGATCGCGACAAACGGATTGGCGCTGTTCGACAACACTCTGAACGCGGCGGCCGCTTCGATCGGTTTGTCGTCGAACTCCAGGTCGAGCGCGGCCTTGAACTCCGGTGAGAGCACCGCCAGTGACTGGGTGACAAAATCGGGAGACTCGATGGCCCCCGGCTCAGAGGCGGATTCGGCCACAAAGGCCCGGGCCTTCGCATCGAAGGACGCGTCGTTCTCGACAGCCTTGAGAAAATCCTCATTCACCGACTTGATCGGGATGCGCGGCGGGAAGGACCTGGCGGGAACCGCCGGGTTCGCAGCCGATGGCGGCGCGATGCGCGGAGGCGAAGGCGCATCCGGAGCCGCCTGCCCCAATCCCAACACCAGAGATATCACAAGGTACTGCATCAGCCTCATGTCCTTCAGTGTGCCACTGCATCAGGCAGTGCGATCCGCCATCCAATCCCGAATCCGAGCCGCGGTCCGCATCGAGTTTACTGCGCCCGATTCAGACTCTCGTGCAATTCCTTTGCCATCTTTGATACGTCCTGCTGACGTTTGGCCAGTTTCTCCAGCCGCGAAGCGATGTCGGCGCTCGGCACCTCGGGGCGAAGTTTGTCGGACTGCAACGTCTCGGTGGAGGAATTCACGCGCAACTGACAGGCCCGCAGCAATTTCAATTCGGCCGAACCCGGCAGCAGCGGTTGATTGCCACCGCCGCCTCCGCCCTGGTTCTCCTGCTGCTGCAATTCCTCCTGCATTTTCTTGACGGCGCCCAGCAGGTCTCGAATCGCCTGCTCCAATTCACCCTGCGTGGCCTGCACGCCCGGTCCGACGTCTGCCGAGCCGATTCGCCCGGCGACCTCGCGGCCGTCGTCGCGCACCTGTTCGATGATCTGCGGAAAGACGACGGTCGTGCCTTCCTCCACCAGAATCTGCATGGTCTGATCGGCCTGGTCGCCGACCCATTTCTGCTTGCGCGACAACTCGGCCAGTTCGAGTTGATCGCTTCGTTTCCAATTGGACGCGCCGAGTTCGGCCAGGGCCAGCGTGCCTTTGTTCACCTCCAACTGCTGGGCCAGCATGGCGCGGAATCGCGCCTCAAGCGCGGCCAGCAGTTCCTCCTGCTGCTCCTTGCGCATCTGGTCCAGCACGTCGTCCATCTGGTCCTTGGCCTGCTTGAGGCGTTGCAGCGCCTGCTCCTGCTTCTGTGCGGCGTTTTCGGGTTTCTTCTTGTCCAATTCGTCGGCGGCGTCTTCCTGCAGCGGCAGCGCGCCTTCGATGTCCTGCTGGCCGGGCATCGGCTGCTCCTGCGTATCCTCGCTGGAATCGCCGCCCTGCTGCTCGCCGCCGCTCTGACCCTTGCCTTCCTTGCTTTCTCCGCCCTGCTGACCGCCCTTCTCGCCGCCCGATTCTCCGCCCGATTCTCCGCCCTCTTCGCCGCCGGGTTCACTGCCTTCGCCGTCTTGATTCTTGCCGGCGTCGTCGCGGTCACCGCCGCCCTTCATGTCCTCGGCGAGTTTCTCAGTCTTCTCCTTTGTCTCCCGCTGGCGCTTGGCCTCTTCATCGAGTTTCAGTTTGTTGCGCACCGCCTTGGCCTGCGCCTCCAGGCGCTGGGCGGCCTCTTCGAGTTTCTTCTCAGCGTCTTCCTGGTCGCGCTTGGCACTTTCGGCTTTGCCGTCGCGCAGATCCTTCTCCGCCGACTGCATCTTCTGAGCGGCCTCGCGCGTCTTTTCACCAGCCTGCTTGGCGGCATTCTTCGGATCCTGCGATCCCGAGGCGCCGTCGGCGGATTGGGAATCAGAAGCATCGGGCGACGCGCCGGACTCACCGTCTCCCTCCGGCGATTCACCGCCCTCTCCGTTGCCGCCCGGCTTGGTCTCACCGCTGTTGGGGCCGCCACCATTCGGCTGACCGCCGGGCGTTCCCATGCCCTCGGCACCCGGCGGCGCCAGCGCATCGGGGGATTCCAGTTTTTCGGCTAATTTCTCGACCTCGCGACGCACGGCCGCCTGATCGGCGCCGGACTTGGCTGCCGCTTTGGCATCGCCCTCGGCCTTGCTCGATTGCGCGGTCACACCGCGCTGTCGTTCCAGCACACCGCGAACCTTTTCCGCGAGCGCTTCGAGCGATTCGGCCGCCCGCATCGCCGCCGCCGCGGCCTGGGCATCGGCCTTTTCCTTCTCCTGTTCGGCGATGATCTTGTTCAACGCCTCCTTCGCGGCCTTGATGCGATCCATCGCCTCCTTGCGCTCGGCGGACTTGTCATCGTCCTCCAGCAGCAATGACAACAACTGCTCCAAATCGGCCGCCACCACCTTCTGCTGATCGGCCGCATCGGACAACCGCTCGGCCGTCAGGCGGGCGACGATCTCGTCCATCTTCGATCGAACAGAAAGACTGCGCGAGGCCCCCAGCGCCTTGACCAGTTTGGCGGCATGCTGGGGCTCCGCCTTTTTCAAAGCCTTGCTCAACTCGAACATGCGGTCTTCGAGCCGGCCGACGCGATCGCGAATGATGGCCTGCTTATCGCCAAGAGTGGATTGAGTGGATTCGATCGATAGGGTCGCAGCAAGATCGGCATCGGTCATGGCAGCCGGCTGGGAGGCGGGATCGGGCGATTCAGTCGGCGCTTGTCCGAAGGCAATTCCCCCGCGGGCCAGCAGTGCTGCCAGACATGTCCACGCCAATACGCGATGTCGTCGCATCATGGTTGATGCTCCGGTCGGCTGGTCGGCTGCGAAGTCGCCGGCGCTCCGCCGAATAACCGTTCGATTTCCTGCTCCATGCGGGCCTGGGTCTGCTTGTTCAGGTCCCCCTGCAGGCGGACGATGTCCTGTAACAGCGTGACGGCCTCGTTGTATCCTTCCCATTTTAGCATGTTGGCAAGGATGGCATACATGGATTGGACGATTCGGGTCTGCCGCCGTTCCAAATCATCGGCCATGGCTCCATCAAAGCGTCTGCGCAGGCGGTCGCCGATATCGGCGGCTTCGACCACGTCGGTGGTGATCAGCCGTCCCAACGCTGAAATCACGCCCGTGCCGAGCCTTCGGCGAACCTGGGGCGTGTCGAGCTGGTTGGTCTCCAATTCGGCAAGCAACTGCTCAAATTGTCCCTGCACCGTTTTTAACCGGTTGACCTGCTGGCGCTGCGTCCGGCTCTCCTGTCCATAACGGACCAGCAGGTCCGCGGTTTCGCCATTTCGGTTCGCCAGGTCGTGCAGGTCCATCACGCGACTGTTGAGTTGTTCCTGGCTCTTGATGACCTGTTCGAATTCCCGACGCCACTCCTGCTCGCGGCGGCCCAGATCGGCCAGCAACTCCTCGCGGGTCACCACCCGCAGCAGGTACGGCGACGATTCGCCGATGCCGACGTCCTGGGTTCGCATTTCAGCGGCTGGCGCGGACGTCGCCGGTGAAATTTCGACAGGCGGCTGAAAATCGCGACCGCGTGCCAGCAGCGAGATCGTCACGCCGGGCGAGAGCGCGAGCGGCGAGAGCGGGTATTTATACGTACGACCATATCGCGTCTGCCGCGGCTCGAATCCCGGCGCGGGATCGCCTCCCTCCTCGGCGGGCTGCGACGCGGCCACGGCCGGATCGGCCCCGGCTGCACGGCGCACGACGTGTCGCAACTCCATCGAAGCAAGGCCCAGGTTGTCTTCACCCTCCACGGCCACGTTCAGCACCGCATCCTGGAGCACCAACTCCCCGCACCCGACCAGCCCGAGCCGCACCTTCGGCGGTGTGTCGGTCACCACGCGCAGCGAGTAAATCAGCGGATTGAGATCGGCCAGCCCGCCCTCGTCTACGAGGTCAAAATTGTAGGACCCGCTGCGGACCGGCGTGAACGTCGCTTGAACGCGATCGGGGGCGGCCAGCACTGCGTCCGCGATGCGCTCGCCGGCAGAGACGAGCGACGCAGCCGTGACCGGCTTGCGCAGTAACGCCTCAATCTGAATCTCCGAACCGCGCAGCACGTCGGCGGCGGTCTGACCCGTCGGCACGGCATACGGCGGCATGCCTGCGTAATCCGGCGGCGAAACTCGAATCGTCGCCTGGCGCACCGACGGTCGCTCGACCGCTTCGATGCGATGCCAGGCCGTCCGCTCGTCAACGCCGACGCGCTCCGCAAGCAGTCGCAACCGCAACGACGACGCCAGCGCGCCGTAGTTCAAGACGAACTGGTTGACGCCGCGCCGATCCATCGCGCGCTCGACCGTTTCGCCTTCCGCGGATTTGAATTCGACCGACAATCCCGCCGGAACATCGTTTGGTCCGTCGGCTTCAACCGTCGCCACCAGCGTCAGTTCGTCGCCCAACGGATGAAAACGCACGCCGTTCTTAAATCCGTCCAGCGAAATGCGGAAGCGCATCGGCCATGACACGTCCTGCAACAGCACGTCCCGCGCGAGATAGGCCGCGGCCGTGTCCGGCGACCACCAGACCGCGAGCCCGCCCACGAGGACGGCAGCCCCGCCGAGCAGCAGGAATTTTCGATGCCGCCCATGATGCAGCGCATCGCCGGTGTTGATCGACGAAAACGTCTTGCCCGCCCGCTCGATCAGGGACGCGACCAGTTCCGGCGAATCGCGACCGGGGTTGATTTTAGACGCCGTCGCAAATGAAACCGCCGAAATCAATTCGTCGCGCATCCCGGGGTTCTTGCGCTCCAGGACCGCCGCGACCTCCTGAACGCCGACCCGCAGCCGTGCCGGCCCTACGAGGCGCTTTCTGAACTGATGGCCGATGACGCCGACCACCACCGCAAGCAGTGCGATGCGCGGCCCCAATCCGAGATCGAGCAACCGGTCCAGCGCGAACTGCGTGAATGCGACGGCCAGCACGGTCGCAGCGAGCGCACAGGCGCCCTCGATGAGCACGCGGCGCTTCAGGGTCCGCGCAAGAGCGCGCAACGACCCCAGGATGCGGCGATCAAAATCGGGATGGGGTGCCATGGCGCTCATCGGGTTGTCGCAGTCCTCACCGGCTTCAAAGCAGTTTCGCCTTCTTCCTCAGGATCCACTCGATCGTCAGCAAACCCACCAACGTCATCAGCACGTATCGATTGTCCCACAACGGGCGAGGACGTTCGCGGATGGGCGGCGGGGTGCGACTGCGGTCGGGAATCAACCCGGCCAGGCCGATGGCTTCGTCGGCGTCGCAATACTGCCCTTCGCCGGCCTCCGCCACCAACTGCTGAAGGCGGGCACGCTGCATGGCCGGCCGGCGGAGTTCGATGTCGGGCTGCGAGACGAGAATCTCCCGTTCCACGACGGCGCTGCCCGCGCTGCCGGCCGCCAGGTCCATTCGAAGGTGATAGGCGCCGGTCTTTCGCGGCACGAAGCGACCCTGGTAGAAGCCCTCTCGCCCGGGAATGGGCATGAGCGATACAAGCGTCTGATTATCGGCGGTCGGCTCGGCGACGCCGCTTCCGGCAATCGCCTTCAATTCCAGCACCGGCAACTGCAGCGGGTTGTAGCGCTCGTCCAGCGCCCGCGCCGTGATGACAACCGATTCGCCCAGATCGTATTGCTGCTTCGGCGTCGTGACCGCGCCACGCGCGCGACCGCCCATGAGTTTGCCCTCGACCAGATAGCGCAGCGTCTGAATCCAGAACCGATTGAACAGTTTCTCGTCAAATCGACGCCAGCGATGCGTCGTGTCGAATCCCAGGTACGCCGTTCGACCCGCACCGACGAATTGGGTTGCGAAGACAACCTGCTGCCCGAAGGCGTTGGCCATGCGCGGATTGGTGTGTCGCATCAAGGCCGTGGCCACCGGCTTTTCGCGCCGCACGGGGAAGTGCCAGAAGATGCCGTCCAGCATGGACCACACCGCGCGATTGTCCGTCGGATCATCCGAAAGCCGCAGAATCGGATCGCTCAATGCCTCGTCGCTGATCTGGATCGGCCACGATCGCGTCTGATACTGGCCCAGTTCATTCAGGATAATCTCGGCATCCGGATCCGGGACGACCGGGAGTATCTCGACAAGTGACGACGTGGCCGGCGACCGAAAGAACTTGCCCGAGAACTTCTGACCGGCCTGATACAGCACGCCGCCGCCATGGTCGGCAACGTACAGGGCCAGCAGGCTGCCCCACGTCGGGTCCAACTCCTGCGGATTGACATCCAGCAGCAGGACCGCGTCGTACTTGAACAGATCGTCCTGCTGCGTGGGGAGTTCCTTGATGATCGTCGATCCGTCGCGCACCGCCGCGATGTCGGCCGATTGCAGCCAGCAGGAGACATCCACCGTCTTGTCGCGCTCCAGCATGCGGGTCAAGAATCGATAGTCGTAACTCGCCCCGCCGGCGACGACGAGCACGCGCATTTTGTCATCGAGAATCTGCACGGCCGGCAGGATTTCGCGGGCGTTGTCGCTGCGCACCAGTTCGTCATCGAGTGGTTGCGCCTTTGCGACGTAGATCCGCGATCCCGGCGCTGCGACCTTGCGCTCAAACAACAACGGAGGAACGACCCCGTTCGCGCCGACGGTCACCGTGCGGCTCTCCAGCAATTCCTGCGTGCCGTCGCCTTCGCCCGATTTCTCGAACAGATCCACCTTCAGCGGTCGTCCCGCCGCACCATCAGTTTCCAGCCGCACGGTCACGGTGAACGGATCATTCTTAAAAGCGGCTCGCGGACCCAGCACCTCAGCCACGCGCACATTGACCGGCTCGGCGGGGTCGCCGACGCCCACGACATAGAGCGGAATGCCGCGCTGCTTGAGAAACCGCGCGACGTCAATCGGGTCCTCACCGGTGTTGAAGCCGCCATCGGTGATCACCACGACGCCGGCGACGGGCGCCCCACCGAGCGAATCGACAGCCGACCGGATCGCGTGACCGAAGTTGGTCGCGGGTCCATCGCCGGTCAATTTCGGCATCCAGGGCGCGTCCGCGGGATCTGATTTTTCGTTGGACGTCGAGGTCGCACCGCCGGCGGCGCTCAACTGGAGTGACCGCGGCACCGCCGTGTCCGCAAAGGTAAAGGTCTTCACGCGGTTCTTCCGGGCCAGTTCGTTCACCAGCGCCGAGTCGTCCCGGCTGATCAGGGCCTCGGCCACCGCCATTCGCGACACGCCGTCAGCCGGCAGGTCGCCGACGACTTTTTCGACACGTGTCGCCAGATCGGCGGCACGATACCGGTCCGCCAAGGTCATGCTCGCCGAGTCGTCCAGCAGCAGCAGCGTGCAGGCATCCAGGCGGCGATGGATGTACCGCGTCAGCACCGGCTCCAAACCGATCAAACCCAACAGGACCAGCACGGCAAGCCGGCACCCGGTCAGCGACCAGCGCATCCGCCGCGACAGATTTCCGCGGGCTTCGCGGCGATACATCCATGCCACGGCATACAGCCCCGCGGCTGACAACAGCACGCCCACCAGCAGGGCATTGCCGCTGGACCACCGCGCAAGTTCGACGCGGGTCTCCTCGCGGACCGTGGTCAATCCCTGGGCCAGGATGTTCGCAACCGGCGACATCAATTCCTCATCCCCGTGTTCCAAACCACCACGCCAGGCCATGCTCGGCCATTAACGCCATTGCCGCCATCAAGAGCAGCGGCCACCACAACTCGCGCCGAGCACCGGTGCTCTCGGTCGCCATGACCGACAAGTCACGAACGTAATCGAACTTCATTTCGGTCAATGCCTGATCCAGATCGGCACGGCGCGCCCGCGTCAGGTTTGATTCGCTTGCGTCCGCGTTGACCGCGGCAAACCGAATCTCCGGGTCGCCGGCCAGGGTCGTCAACTCGAATCGATACATGCCGGCGCGATCCGTGCCATCGAATATGTACGCCTTGCGACCATCCGTTCGGGAAACGGGCTCAAGGCTGAGTTCGGGATCGTTCGGATAATCCGGCGTGCGCAACCGTGCGGTTCGAGCGAAGCGACCGTCCTCGACAAGGATCTCCAGCGGCGTGCCCACGGTCACCTGGTCCGGATCATCCGGTTGGCGGGCAAGGTGCTGCACCATTTCCAGCATCATGGGCACGAACGAGAAACTCGAGGCCCAGTCGTTCCATTCCTGATCGACGCTCGTCGTGATGAGCAGCACGTGACCGCGACCGAAGGAACGCTCGATCATGGCGGCCGACCGCTGCGGATCGCCGAACCGGGCAATGACTGACGCGGCATTGTTCACTTCGGCGGGAAGTTCGGGATCATCCGACGGCATGGTCGCCGGCGTGTCACTGGCTCCGAGGGCGCCATTGGTCCGCTCGCGGGCGGATCCGGCAGTGAGACCGCCGGCGGTCATCGTCGTGGCCGGCGACGCCTCATCAACCGCGACAAACGTCGAAACGCGGACCTGCTTCAGAATCGAAGCGAGGTTGTCCGTGAATGCCCGCAACATCGGCCGCGAGGCATCCCACTCCTCAAACGACACACCGGTCTGGCCCGACGGCGGCGTCATCTGCCTGCCGATCGGCACGGGCAGCACACCGCGCCCCTCGTCGTATAGCCGTTGATTGTACAAATCAGGGTCGACCTGGTCCCCCAGGAAGACCGCCAGCCCCCCGCCGCCGCGAACAAACGTCTCCAGCGAGCGCTTCGCCGTCTCACTGATGCGCAGTGCGTTCGCGAGGATGACGACGTGGTATCCGCTCAGATCGGCCTGATCGAGTTGGTCGTCGTCGATGACGGTCAATTCGTTTCCGCTGGCCGCGCGGCCCTGGGGCCGCAGCGCCGTGCGCAGCAGATAGACCTCGTCCAGATAGGGATCGGCATTGGGCTCGCCATCGACGATCAACACGCGCACCGCGGCCGCCACCGACACCGCAGTGGCCCGCACGTTGTCCATCGCGAGACCGTCCACACCTGCCCCCGCCAGAGACACACGCAGAAATTCGGAACCGTCATTCGGATAGGTCACTTCGACCCCATCGCGCACGACCTGCTCGGCGTCGATCCGCGGAACCAGAATCGGCGGCAGAGTCTGGGCCGCAATTCCGCTGGCCAACTCGACATCCGTCAGCGGACTGCTCGTGTAATTGGCCACGGACACATTGAACTTGGCGGGAACGCCGGCGGCGGTCTGCGGCTGCGCTGCGGACAAGTCGGTCACCGCGATGTTGACCGGCGACTCGGCCCCCACGTCGATCAGGCCGACCCGCACGCTGCCCTTTTCCGAGGGAAGTTCGGCCAGGGGCGCGAGCGGGCTGCGCGGCGTCTTCTGCCCTTCGCGCGCGGGCAGGACCCAGTCGCGGCGCTGAAAATCGCTGACAACATAGACGTACGTATTCGCCTGGGTCGGCCGGGCGCGAATCAGATTCGCCGCGGCGGCCAGCGTGGCCGACATGTCCGCGGGCCGGTGCGACGCCGACAGCGACGCAAGGTGATCGTGCAAACGCAGAAGATTCGGCTCCGTCAGGCTGGGCAGGGCCAGGCTCACCACTTCGGGACGGCTGGTCAGCACCAGCGTGAGCGAATCAGCCTCCGATTCACCAGCCAGCCATTTCGCAAGCCGCCCAACCGCCGCCGTGCCCTGCTCGAAGACCGATTGACCGCTGCCGATGCTGCCCGGGGCGCGGTAGAGCATGGAAAATGAATCGTCCAGCACGACGAGGCGTTCGGTCCGCGCACCCGTGCCCAGCAGCGCCATGGCCGTCCCAGGACGTACAAAGGGCCGGGCGATCATCATCGCGATGAGAAACACCGCGAGGCATCGCAGCGCCAGCAGGATCAACTGCTCCAGGCGCACGCGACGGCGGTTGCGCTTTTGCGCCACGAGCAGAAATTCCATCGCCGCCCACGGGATCTTCCGGAATCGCCTACGTGACAGGATGTGAATGAGAATCGGGCTGGCAACGGCAAGCGTGCCGACGGCCAGCGTGGGGTTGAACATGAATCCGGAAAGCCAGGAGAACATGGGGTTGTGGTCAGTTTCCTATGTCTGTGGCGACCCCTTCCGCGGGGCCGACGATATCGCGTCTCACGGCCTACTTGACAATCACCCGCGCATCGTCCGCCAAAGAGAACGAATGCTATGCCCGCGCCTTGCTGAAGTGCGCCCGCGCCGCCAGATAACCTCGCAGCGCCACATCCAGCGGGTCGCTCGTCGAAAGTCCCACATAATCGATCCGATGATTCGTACACGACGTCCGAATCGTGTCAATGAACTCGTTCAGTGCGTCGAGGTAAGCGCGGCGCAGCGACTGCGGATCGCACAACACCTGCAATTCCGGCGCCTCCAGGCCCTCGAACTGGGTGTTGTCCTGGAATGGAAACTCGCGTTCGTCCGCGTCCAGCACGTGCATCACCACGACCTCGTGCCGGCCGTATCGCAGCCGCTCCAGGCCTTCGGTGATTTCGCGTGGATCCGCGAGCAGATCGCTGATCACCACGAGCACCGTCCGGGGCCGGTACTGCGTGGCGAACTGTTGAAACAGGTTCTTGGCCTTCGTCGGACGCTCCAACCGGGCGGCGTCGATGCGATCGATGATGTCGCGCAGATGCTTCTGATTGGACAGCGTCGGCAGTTCGGCACGCACCTCGTCGTCAAAGAGCGTGAGGCCCACCGCGTCCTGCTGGTGGATCAGCAGGTAGGCCAGCGATGCCGCGAGGGTCGCGGCGTACTCAAACTTGCTCATTCGACCGCGCTTCGGATCGTGCTCCGGGTACCGCATGGAACGCGAGCAATCGAGCAGGATGTGTGCCCGGAGGTTGGTCTCCTCTTCGTATTGCTTGATGTAGTAGCGATCGCTCTTGCCGAAAACACGCCAGTCGAGATGTCGCAGATCGTCTCCGGGCACGTATTCGCGGTGCTGCGCAAACTCGACCGAGTAACCGCGATAAGGGCTGCGGTGCATGCCGCTGACGAAGCCCTCGACGACCTGCCGGGCGCGGAACTCCAGGCTGCTGATGCGGGCGAGGACTTCGGGATTCAAATACTGGCGATCGGTCATGAGTAAAATTCGGAGTCACTGCTTCGGGCAGTGCGATCCCCTCGGCTTCCTGCTCGCCCGCCCTCCGGGCCCCATGTCTACAATAGTTGAACCTGCGCAAATTCCATTTGCTTCAATCATGGGCACGCAAACATCACGCATTGATTGTCTTATTGACGCGGTCGTCCGCCAGCAGCCCGCCGGCGTGCGGTTTGACGTGGGCCAGCATGTCGTCCACCAGTCTGTCCGGGGTGTAGCCCTCGGCCTGGGCGGCAAAGTTCATCACCAACCGATGCCGCATGACCGGCCCCGCGACCGCGCGAATGTCCTCGGTCGAAACGTACGGATTGCCGCGAAGAATGGCCCGCGCCTTGGCCCCCAAAATGAGGAACTGCACCGCGCGCGGCCCCGCGCCCCAGGTGACATTGCGCTTCACGAAATCCGGCGCGTTCGGCTCTTCCGGGCGTGTGCCCCGGACCAGGTCGAGCGCATGCTTCACCACCGGCGGCGCGGCCGGCACGCGCCGCACCACGCGCTGCAGGTCGAGAATCTCGGCCGCGGTCGCCACCGATACGACCGTCGTGTCGTATTCGGCGGTTGTCTTCATGGCGATTTCGGCCTCCTCCTCGTAGGTCGGATAGCCGACGCGCACCTTGAACATGAATCGATCCTGCTGGGCCTCGGGCAGCGGATAGGTGCCCTCCTGCTCGATCGGATTCTGGGTGGCCAGCACGAAGAAAGGCGGCGATAGTTCGTGCCGCACCCCGCCTACCGTCACCTGGCGCTCCTGCATGGCCTCCAGCATGGCGGCCTGCGTCTTGGGCGGCGTCCGGTTGATTTCGTCCGCCAGCACGATGTTCGCAAAGACCGGCCCCTTGAGGAAGCGGAAGGCACGCTGGCCGGTCGATTTGTCCTCGGCGATGACCTCCGTGCCGGTCACGTCGCTGGGCATGAGGTCGGGGGTGAACTGGATGCGCGAAAATGACAGGGATAGACATCGCGCCAGACTGGAAATCAGCAGCGTCTTGGCCAGCCCCGGCACGCCCTCCAGGATGCAATGCCCCCCCGCGAACAGCGAGATCAGCAGTTGCTCGATTACCTCGTCCTGGCCGACGATGATCTTGCGCAGTTCATCGCGGATGCGCTTGTGGATCTCGCGAAGGCGCTGCGCCGCCGCCAGATCAGATGCACCGGACATCGCCTCTTGGGTATCGTTGCTCATTCGCCCCTCGTGGTTATCAGTGGCTAGTGGCCAGTGGTTAGTGGTTAGTGGTTTGCCTCACAAGGCTCACGGCTAATGGCTAATGGCCTCTGCTTTACCTCTGCATGATCGGCAGCCGCGAATACGGAAGTTGCAGGATCAAAAGCCCCAGGGCGGTGCCGTACACACGGCCCACCGAATCGCCGTCCCACGAACCATCCTCGCTCTGACTGTGAATCAGATGGTCGCGGATCTTGGGATAGTAACCGTTCCAGTCCTTCTCGCCCGACAGGTACATGGCCTGCGACATGTAGAAGTGGGCGTAGAAGAAATGGCCCCAGATGTTGTCCTGAACGCCGCGCACGCCGATCGAGCCTTTGCAATACCGCAGGCAGTTCAGCGCCAGCGGATTCTGATACTCGCCGGCGTTGAACCAGCACACCACGGCCGCGGCCGAAATGGGCGGACGCGAGCCGGTCATGCCGACGCGGTAGGCGATGCCGCCGTCGCCCTGCACGGACTTCTCCAGGTATTTCATCGCATTGTCAATAATATCTTTCGGCACGGCGATGCCGGCGTTGCGCGCCGCCCGCAGGCCCTGGACCTGCGTCACCGTCACCGATCCCTCGTCGCCCTCCATGTCGGGCGTATAGAGCCAGCCGCCGAGGTGGCTCTGGCTCTTGCCGGTCAGTTCGACGCCCTTCTGCAGGACCCAGCGGATCTGGTTCATCCGCTCCTCATCCTCTTCCATTCCGTATATTTCAGCCAGAAAGAGCATGGAGAATCCGTGGCCGTAGAGCGAACGGGATTCCTCCTCGCCGCGCCGGCAGATGAGGCCGTTGCGCTGGCTGGATCGCACGATGTAGTTGAGGGCCTTGCGCAACTGCGGCGCGTACGGGCCCTGGCTCGGCGTGCTGCCGCTCGCGGTCAACGCAAGACCCGATAAGGCCGTCATCGAAACCGGGTAACTTCCATAGGAGCCTTCGTTGCGCCACGCGCCATCCGAACTCTGCTTGCTTCCGAGGTACTTGAGCGCCTTGGCGATGCACGCCTCGGTCTCGGCGGTGACCATCGGCGGTCGCGCCGGCGGCGGCGCGGCGACGGACGGGCGAATCCGTATCAGCGAAAAAATACAGATCACGCTGGCGCCCCAGCAGGCCAGTCCGACGATGCCGGTTTTCCTCATGTGCGTAGTCATCGTGAATCGTCGCTCCAGCCACCTAGGGGTTCGATTTTGCCTCGCCGGCCTTGTCCGCGCCCTCCGGGCCGAGGACGCACATGCCGCGCGGTCCAAACGCGATCACACTTTCGCCCGCGAATACGACGTCGGAGATCTCGGCCTGACCCGCGCCATACAGAATCGACCCGGCGTCCTGCGTGGTGAACTCGTATCGGGCAACCCGGCGAAGGTCCTTGCTCTTGTCATAGATCCACAGTCCGGCGCCGCGAACTCCGCTGTCATCGGGCCCGTTGACCACCTGCGCCCGGCCGCCCACGACGCGAATCCGAAGGTTCCCCTGGGCGTTGACCTCCTGATCGTCCATCGTGCGGCGATCGTATCGAACCACCGCAAGGTAATCCGGCGAGGCCGTCAGCATGCGCCGCGTGACCATGGCCGAATCCCACGGCCCCTGGAATGTCGGCTCGCCGCCGTCCAGAGGATAGACCGCCACCTTGAACTTGGCCGGTTCGTCATCGGTCCTGGCGAACAGGATCAACCTGCCCGCCGCCGAACCGCTGCGTCCCTCCAGCGCGATCTCCACCGCGGGCAACTCCAGATCGTCGATCGTGATCTCCCGGATGACCTCACCCGAATCAGACCGGACCACGGCCAGTTTGTCGCCGCGATAACTGACCGCCAGATGATTTGCGTCAAGCGTCTGCAAACCGCGGACCCGGGCCGACAGGACTTTGTCCCAGACCGTGAGCCCGGTCTGTATGTCGCGCGCGACGACCTGCTTGCCTTCGCTGCGACAGATGACGCCGCCGCTAATGGCGACAGACGTGTAAGAAGGCGGAACCTCCTCCTCGGCGCTGCCCAGATTCAGCGGCTCCGACTTGGTCAAAGGATACTGGCGTGTGATTCGACCGGACTCCGGGTCGATGACAAACACGCGGGTCGCTTCCCGATCCATGACGATCAGGCTGTCGCCAACCGCGGCCAGCCGGCCCAGTCGCGTGCGGCCGAAGTCGCGTGTCCAGATCGGCTCGGCGCCGTCCCGAGCGGGAAGGGCCACGAGGTTGCTGGCATCCGGCGCCAGGATCGCAATGCCGTTCACGGCCGCGAGCGACGGCGTCGGCGGCTCCCCGCGGCTGCGATCAATCGGCAGCGGCCGCCACATGCAGCGCCCCGTCGACATGCCAATCGCCTGAAACGTCGGGCCGGTATCGAAGATGGCAACGCGCTCGGCGCGCGCGGCCGAGCGCGCTCCGGCCGATGGCGTATCAGTCGATTCCGGGCGGCTGAATGCGTCCTGCCCGTCGTTGAAGGGCGCCGACCCGGAGATCCAGGCAGATCGACCGTCGCGAACGCCCGTGCTGTCTCGAAGTGGAATTCCGATGATGGCCCGATTCTGGCGCCATGCCAGGAGATCCGAACCGTCCTGGAAATCGAACGACCGCTGAGGCACCCAGGCGGACTCCGTGTTGCTGGCCAGCACGCGCATCCTGCCGCCGGGCTTGAATCCCGCCGGCGGACCCATCCCGGCCAGCTTGATGTTCAGCCGGTCTACAAAGTCCCGCGATGGCATATCGGCCCCTGCGATGTCCGCAGGAAGCGCCTCGGTTGTTGCCACTGACGCGAGTTGACTCAGAACGGCTCGCGCCGCGTCCGGCGACGGCAGCAGGCCCTCGCCCGGATCGGCCAGCAGCATCGCCCAGCGCGCCAGGGCCTCCGCGCGAAGCGGCGTATCGCCCGCACGGCGGGCGGCACGCGCCAAATAGAAGATGGCGGTCTCTATATTGCCCGTGGCCTGCGCATTGCGCGCGGCGTCCATGTCCAGTCGCGCCGACTCCGGTCTGAATCCCAGTACATCCGTCATCACGGATCGATCCGCCGCAGACGCGGCACGCTCGATCGCGGCAGTTACGATTTGAGTCGCTCGCTCGCGATGTTCATCTGTCTGCGCGGCCGCGTGCGTCCGGCGAAGTCGCTCGCCGATCAACATCGACGCCCGTCCGTTGAGGCCGGACTCGATGTGCATGGCCTCGTTGCCCGCCGTGGCCAGCAGGGAGAAGCCCCGCTCCAATGCGGCGATCGCGTCGCCGGACTCCACAAGACGGTCCATCAGTGCCAGGCCGGCATCCACCACATCAGACGGTTGTCTCGCCGCGGCGTTGGCCTTCCCCAGCAGGGCAAGGGCTTCGGCGGTGTCTGCGCCTTCGGCCAGTCGCAGCAGTGCCGTGACGCGCAGATGGGCCGCCCGGTCCAGCCGGCCGTCGCGCTCCTTGCCTGAAGATGCGGCATCGGGCGACGCGGCATCAAGCAGTTTCAAGACATCGGTCCAATTTTTCTCCAACGCCGCCAGCCACGCCAGGCGTATCGCGGCGTCCAGGTCGGCCGGATTCTCCGCGAGACGCTCCTGTGCCCGGGCTCGCGTCCAGGTCACATCCGGGAATTTCACGATGGATGTTGCGCTGATGCTGTACAGGGCGCCCTCGGCCACCATCAGGTTACCCAGCGCTTCTTCGTAGACCAGACGCTCTCCCTTCGGCTCACCCGTCGCCGCGTCGAGCGTAATCAGCCCGGTATCGGTCGGCACGAGGATCTGCTTTCCGGCGAACACCGGTCGACCTGACGGAATGACGCCCGACCCCATCTTGCCACTGGGGTTGAACTCCCATTCCTCCGCGCCATCGGCCAGCCGAATCGCACTGATTTCCTTGCCGGCCACAATGACGCGCGTCTCATCCGCCCCGACAATGTACCGATTCCGCCGTCGCGAGGACTTCCATCGCACCGCGCCGTTGGCCCGATCAAATGCAATCAGTTTGTCGCTGTCCTGCGGCGCGAGCAGCACGGTCTGTCCGACCGCGATCGGCGGCGTGGAGACCCATTCGTCCGGCTGCGCCGGTGCGAGGGACTGGCCCATCATGAGCATTTGCTGACGACGCCGACGCGAGCCGGTCGTGCGCGCCTCAATCCGGTCATAGCGTGCGAGCCACCGCAGGGAATAGTCGGCCTCGGCCAGCGCGGCCAGCATGCCCGTGCCCGTGGGAACGTAGATGGTGCCGTCCGCGACAAGCGGCGTCAGGACGCCGTTGATCGGAAACATCAACGAACGGCCGGTCCCCAAATGGACCTTTTGCTCAATCCGCCCATCCGGTCGAATGACCGCCAGGAAGAAATCGTGGCCGCGTTCATAGGGGGCAATCAGATTCGGTCCGGCGGCAACAGGCGTCGAATAGAAGTGTGCGTCGCGCAATTCATCCTGAACCGGCCCGCTTCGCCCCAGCGTCCAGGCCGTCAGCCCGCTGTCCGCATGAAACGCGCGAATGGAATTGGGCGCCGCCTGTCCTTCGGTCACCGGGTAGGGCTCGCTGTCGCCCTCCCGCGTGGGCAAACGCTCACCCGGATCAAAGGGCTGCTCGATCTGAAATACGAGGCCGTGAGCGCAGGTGGTGAAGCCGGCGTATTCCTGAAAGAGGGCCCGCGCGGTGTGGGGGTCGAGCCGCTGGCGATTGTCCTCGGGAACGCCGGTGGGGAAGAAGCCCAGTTGCTGGCGATTTCTGACAATGCGCCCGTCCGACCCCGACGCCAGCGGCACGCTCTGCCATACAAAGTCAAACGTCGATAAATCGCGGGCAACCAGGCCGGTCTGCCCGGTATAAAAAAGCAGACGCCCATCGGTCACGGCGCGCCAGACAGGCGAACGGGCCGTTGCGTCGATGATTCGCAGCGCGGCCACTTCATCGACGCGATCGATGCCCGGCAGCCGATCGCTCCAGGGCATTTGCGGCGTCACGACCGGTGTCACCGGCGGCGCATGGCCGTGCGCCGAGGCCGGGCCGAGCGGCGTCGTCCACGGCTCACCGTGATCACCCTGAGGCAGCGGCATCGCCGCGAGCGCTTCGCTTCGGAACTGCCCGATGGCGTCGACCCGCTCCTTCCAGTCAGGCGGCAGGTCTTTCACGACGCCCGTCATTTTTTTCAACGCCGCCAGCGTCTCGGTCGCCGCCGGAAGCCGCAGCGTCGCCTGGACCAGCGCCCGAAGTTCCAATTCGCGCCACTTGGGCAGCCGCTCGTCCGAATACAACGCGAGCCGGTCCAGCGCATCGGAGGCCTCGCCCGGCCGGCCCAGATCGAGCAACCATGCGGCGAGCAACTCAATGGCCCGAGGGCCCTGTGTGGAATGCGGATACTCCCGCACCAGCGCCCAGAGCGGCACGGTGTCGTGGGCGGCAACGGCCTTGTCCATTAGCCGCTGCGCTTCGCCGTCAAACAGGATGCGGTAGGCCTCGCGACCGGCGACGGGCCAGGCGGCGATCTGCTGCTGGGCGCACACGCCGGCCGATTGATAGGTCTTGCCGTCATCGAGCGAGACGATCTTGGGACCGTGCTCGCGAATGACGCGGGCCAGCGTATCCGCGGCGAGTTTCCAATCCTCGCGCTGCGCCGCTTCTTCCGCGCGCTTCAGCCAACTCTCGGCATCCCGATCCTGCGGCGGAACGAGACCTGATTCTTCACTCTCCGCCGCATTGCCAAATGGGTTTCCCTGATTGACTTGAATTCGAACCGGCTGGGAATCGGCCGGCGACACCAGAAACCACGAACCGGCGATCAGAGCCAGTACGACGGTTCGGCCGCGACGCCGTCCTGCACTGTGAATCGGATTGAGTGGATCGCGGTTCATCAGTTCCCCGGAGGGTGCCCCGTCATGTCTCATCCCGCATTGGCACCGGCTGATCGCGGGCACGCCGCCGCATCCTACCGCCGCGCAAGACCCATATCGATATCGAATCGCCGGGCTTTACCCGGCGCTCGCGGGCTCCGGCGGCCCCCGATACTATAGACGGATCGTTCGCCGAAACCGTTCACACAAAAGCGCGAGGATGCAGCCGTCGCCTCGGAAGACACACCCCATCTCGAATCGCCTGTTTCGCGACCGAACGGCTCGCCTGTCCGGGCCATTTCGGCTGCGATGCGATTCCTGTTACCCCCCGGATACCAGCCGATTGCATACGAATCGGCGACCATGCGTCGCGCCTCGCACTGGTTCGTACCCATTGGATTTGTCATCGGACTGATTTGGGTCGGCGTTTTTCGCTCCACCTGGCGTCTCTATGGAGAAGTCGGCAGCATTCGCCCCGTGCCGGCGCTGGCGGTCGTGCTGGTGGAATGCCTGCTCACCGGGCCCTTCCTGGTCATGGGCATGGCCCGGACGATTCATCTGCTCGCCGGGGACAAGCCCCGCCGACCGGACGAAGCCCGAAACCTACCCCTATCCCCCATAGGAACGCTGGTACTGGGCTTGTCGGTCCTGGCCGAGTTCGTCTTCATCCTCAGCCTTCCAGCCGAAGGCGGATGGTGGCCCCAGCGCGAGGGATGGCGGCGCTATCTCAATCTGCTGTACCCCCAGCCGATCTACCAGCCGCTGCTCCTGGCGCCCGTCTGGGGACGATGGGCCATCCTCCTGGCCGCCACAATCGGCCGGACCGCGCATGGCGCGGACCCGACGACCGTGGCCCTGTGTTCGGAGATGACGCCGGGCCGGCTGCTGCGCCGAACCCTGGTGCCCCTGCTTCTCACTGTGTATTTTTGTAATCGATCTAACAACTACATGATGGGCGTGATCGTCACCGTGATTGTATTTTGCGCGGCGTACCTGGTATCGGTGATCATCGCCGTGCGCGGCGGCGGCCAGACACGCCAATCGCTCTTCGCCTCCGGACTCGTGGGCCAACTCGCCTTTCTGGCGGTCTATCGCGCCCTCTGGAGGTTCATTCATCAGTAGCGACTATGGCCTCGGTTCCAACTGGTCCCGCCAACCGCGCAGAGCACGCCGCTGATGGCGCGACCGCGCCCGTTCCCGAATGGACCCTGCCGCCGCCTCCCGCCCCGGTTCTTCCCATCGCTGTCGGATTGATGTTCGGCATCGCTGCCGAACACGCAATTCAACTTCCTGTCGTCATCCATTTTGTTGTCGGCGCATCCGCCGCAGCCCTTCTCTGGACGCACGCCCATCGCGTCCGACCGGCGACCGCGATCCTGCTGACCGGATTGTCCGCCTGCGGCCTTGGGGCCATTCGACATGCCTGGGCCGATCGGGTGCTTCCGTCGAATCACGTGGCACGCTTCGCAAATGAAATACCGCAACTCATCCACTTGCGCGGTCGGGTGATCGACCGGCCGCGCATCAGTCGCGACGATATCGCGATTTACCGTCGCCCCTATCGCACGCAATTCACGCTGGAAGCGGCGGAGATCGATGGCGTTTCGCATCCGACATCCGTTTCGGGACTGGTCTCGGTAAGCCTACGCGACGCCGTTCTGGAATTGGCGCCCGGTGACCACGTCCGCATCACCGGCTGGCTTTCGGCGCCGCGCGGCCCGCGCAATCCGGGTGAATTTGATTGGCGTCTTCATCTTCGCCGGCAGGGCATCATGGCCCGCCTGACGTGCGAACACATGGAAAGCGTGCGCCGCGTCGATGCGGACCCGAATTGGGGCATGCGCGAGCGTCTGAGCCGTATGCGCGCCGGCTTCCGCGGTCGCCTGCTGGAAGGCGCGTTTGATGAGTCCGATGAATCCGGCGGCATTGTCGCCGCGGTTGTGCTCGGTGAACGCAGCGCCGTCGGCCGCGCCATGAACGACGTGTTCCGACGCACCGGATGCACGCACTTCCTCGCGGCCAGCGGCATGAACGTGGCCTGGCTGGGCTTGCTGGTGGTGGGTGCTGCGTGGCTGTTGGGACTGCATTACCGCGTCTCTGCGGTCCTGACCGGCGGCGCGCTGATTGCTTACGCCCTGCTCGCGGAGCCGGAGCCCTCGATTCTGCGCGCCGTTGTCATCGGGCTGCTTGCCTGTGTCGGCGTCTATTTGCGTGGCGGACCGAACAGCCTCAACTGGCTGGCGTGTTCGGCGATGCTGCTGCTCCTGCTCGATCCGTACAATCTGTTCCGACCCGCATTCCAACTCAGTTTCATCGCTGTCGCCGCGGTGGTTCATCTGGCGCCGCGGTTGATTGACACCGGTCGCGCCCTTCACATTGCGTGGCAGTCGCGTCACAACGACAACCTGGCCGCATACCTCGCCCTTCCGCCACCGGGACCCGCTGTCCGGCGCCCGGATGAATCGCGCCTGCGCCTCGCGTGGACCTGGCTGCTGCAGGCGATCGGCTTTGGCATGGCCGTCTCCGTTGCCGCATGGCTGGCGGCCGCGCCGATCGCTGCCTACACGTTCGATCAGTTCACCCCGCTCGGCTGGCTTTGGACGCAATTGCTGATGATCCCGGCATTCCTCGCGACGCTGGTCGGTTTCGCCAAACTCATCGTTGATTTTCTGTATCCTTCAGCCGCCACCGTCACCGGCCCGCTGCTTGCCGCAACGACCGACTGGTTCACCAGTTGGGCCGCCGCCTTCAGCCGGACGCCCCTGACCATCGTCCGCGGAAACTCCCCGTCGCTCGCATGGGTGATGGCGACGTATGCCTATTTGATCATCTGGATCTGGCGACCGTCGCTGTTTCGACGACACTGGATCGCCGGCGTGATTGCCCTGGCGCTGGTCGCCTGGTGGATCATTCCGGCACGCTGGTTCCGGGTCGAGCGCGACGCCCTGCTCGTCTGGTCGCTCGCGGTCGGCGACGGACTCGCCACGCTGATCGAACTGCCCGACGGGCGCGCCGTCCTGTACGACTTCGGCACACGCTCCGGACTGGACGCGGGCCGGGTTGCGCAAGACGTGCTGCGCGAACGCGGCATCACCCGCATCGCCGCGGTCATCGTATCGCACACCGACGTGGACCATCTGAGCGCCATCAGCGCGGTCAGCGATGCATGTCACATTGACCGCCTGATGGTGAGCGATCACTTCATCGCACAAGCCCGTGAGCACGCGCCTGCGAGATTACTCTTGCAGACAATGCGTGAACGAGGCATCGCCATCGAGACGCTGCCGGCGCCTGGACGCATGGACGGATTTGGCGACGTCGACGCGGAATTGCTCTGGCCCCCGCCGCGTGCGACACAGGCGATGATGGGCGCCAATGATACGTCCGTCGTTCTACGCCTGGGCTTTCAGGGGAAGTCGGTTCTGCTGACCGGCGATATCGATGAGGCGGCGATGTCGGCCCTGATCAGGCGCGGCGGACTGAAGAGCGATGTGCTGGCCCTGCCGCATCATGGCGCAGTGGTATCGACCACGCGCGCTTTCATACAGGCCGTCAACGCTGAGGTGGTGATCCGCTCGACAGGTCAACGCCGCGACCTGACGACCAGCGGAATCGAAAACCTCTGCGGCGCGGCACGCTACCTGAGCACCGCCGACGTCGGGTGCGTGAAGGCGTCGATTACACCGGGTGAATTAATCGTGACCACGCCGTTCGCGCCTTAAGACCCGCGCACATCACGCCCGCGCGTATAAATCGCCAGCGACGCCATCAGCACCATGCCCAGCGCGCTGAACGGAATCATCGAGGCGAAGAGCGCCTGCCACCCGTGCTTGTCGATCAACCCGCCGACAAACCAGCCGCCCAGCATCGAACCCCAATATTGGAACGAGTTCACCACACCCAGCGCGAAGCCGGACATCTTTCGGCCGCCGATGTCCATGACCGCGGCCGTGCCGATGATCGAGTGGCTGGAATTGCAGGTCAGGGAGATCATGAACAGGCTGACCGCCGCAACGATGGGCCCGCCGAGGGTCGCCTTGTAGGGTCCGAGGGCAAGGAAGGCGCCCAAAATGACCAGCGTCTCCAGGCCATACAGCACAGCCGCCACCGGCGATCTGCGACCCTTGAACAGCGTATCCGACACCCAGCCTGACCCGAATGAACCCAGAAAGCCCGACAGGGGCAGAAGAATGCTCAAGGCCATGAACAGGCGCATGCCCTTGTCGACGTGCCATTCCTCCAGCAGGTATTTGACCCACCAGTAGTCATAGCCGCGGCGCACGAATCCCGTGCAGAAGTAGGCCCCCGCGTTGATCCAGATCAGCGGATTTTTGACAATCGTCCGCAATACGTACATCGTCGCCAGCCGCTCGTGCGGGTTCTCCTGATGGGTGTCGCCCTCGTGTTTGATGTGAAAACCCGCCTCCTCGGGGTGGTTCTTCACGTTGAACCACGCCGCGATCAGGATGACCGCGAGAATCGCCGGCGGCACGATGAACATCATCCGCCAGTTCTGTGCGGCAATGGAGAAAATCGTCACGCCCGCGATGGTGAGTGCCATTCCGCTGAGCAACCCGCTGCTGAGTTGATTGACCCCCATCTGGCCGAGTTGAATCATGCCGCCGAAGACGCCGGCAAACTTGCCCCGCTCGCGCCGGCGAAACCACGACGTATTGATCTTCACCATGCCCGGAGAACCAAACGCCTGGATGTAGCCGTCCAGCGTCCGCACCAGGATGAAGGCGACCAGAAGCCACGACAACCCGGAAACCGATACGCCCGCGAAGACCAAATTCAGGACAACGGTGCCGAGCGCCCCCAGCGCCATGGCCTGCTTGCCGCCCATCGCATCGGCGAACAATCCGTTTACAAACGTGCCGATGGCGTAGCCGAAGTCCCGGCCGGTGCTCATCTTGCCCATCTGCTTGTTGTCGAAGCCGTATTCCTTGGCGATTTCGGGGGTGACCGTGTTCAGGTTGTAGCGACAGAGGTAATAGCCGGCGTAGAGCAGACCGAGGAAGAACCAGTTGCGACCGCGGCGCTTGCGGTATCCGGGCGGAAACCCTTCACCCAGATCGGTGGCGGGTAGATCGCGCGTGGAGGCGTAGTTCAACGGTTTGGCCATGAATGCGAACCCTTGTCCGCCGACTGGGCACGACGACGGCCCGGCCGACCGCGCAGGGTCAGGATCATACCCGCATGTAGTGCGCATGCGCCACCTGCGGATCATGACGCCGCTTACATGAACGCCGGGCAAGCCCCTACAATCCCCGCGATGCCTGCGGCCCTCGTCGTCTCCCGCGTTTCGCTCCGGCCGCTGGCCATCCCCATGCGGACCAAGTTTGCACACGCCGGCGCGACGCGCGAAGTGGCCGAACCGCTCATCGTGGGCGTCGAACTGGCCGACCACACGGTCGGCTATGGCGAGACCCATCCACGGCCCTACGTTTCGGGCGAGACCATCGACAGTGCCCTTGCTGCGATCAGTGACACTTTCGTGCCGCTGCTGGTCAATATGCGGCCGGCGAATTTCGGGGAAGCGCTGGAGGCCATCGCCGCCCTGCCCTTCAACGATGACCTCGGCAGACCCATCAGCGCCGCACGTGCTGCCGTCGAGTTGGCCCTGCTCGATGCCTACAGCCGGGCCTTTAACCGGTCACTCGAAGCCATCGGCGGATTCCTGGAGGAACTGGCATTCGGGCGCCCCGGCAGCACGCAGACCGTGCGCTTCAGCGGCATCCTGTCCAGCGGCCCACCCGAACGGGTCGCCCGGTCGATTCGCAGGATGCGGTGGTACGGCCTGCGCGATTTCAAATTGAAGGTCGGCGACGAGAACGATGACGTGCGTCTTAAAATCGCCGCCGAGGCGCTCGCCACCCGCATCGCCCGCGGTCGCGCCACCCTGCGCATCGATGCCAACTTCGCATGGACACCCGCACAGGCCTTCGAACGACTGTCCGCCTGGCGCGACCTGCCGATCGCCTCGGTAGAGCAGCCGCTGAAGCGCGGCGATCTCGCCGCGTGGGCCCAACTCGCAGCCGATTCGCCGTTTCCCATCATGGCGGATGAATCGCTGGTCACGCCGGACGACGCCGACGCCCTTCAATCCGCATCTCCGCGCATCGGCTTCAACATCCGAATCAGTAAGAATGGCGGCCTGATTCCCGCCATGCGCCTCGCGGCTCAGGCCCGCCGCCACGACACCCAATATCAACTCGGCTGCATGGTTGGCGAAACGAGCCTGCTCTCCGCCGCCGGTCGCTGGTTTCTCAATCTGGTGCCCGGGGTCCGCTTCGCTGAAGGCAGTTATGGCCGCTTTCTGCTGACCGACGACATTGCCGCCCCGCGACACAATTTGCCGTTTCGTGGACGAATCAAACCGGTCTGCGCGCCCGGACTGGGCGTGCGGGTGGATGAGGCCAAACTGGATCAGTACGCGGCGCGGCCCGCCGTGGACATTCCACTGTAATTGGACTTCCGACAGCCCCGACCGTCTGCGGCAAGCGCGTGGACGGCCCTTTCGTTCGATATAATGAACCCCATGATACTGCTCAAACACGCCATCCTCCGCACAACCATTACGACTGTCTTGTTCCTGACGCTGGTCACCGGATGTGATCGTTCTTCGCCCGCTCCGACGCCGACGACAACCGCAACCGGTGCGAATGACAGCCCGGCTCCGTCGGCCGGTCCGTCCGAATCGAATTCAACAAGAACGGAACCGCCACCGAGCCCAGCGCCCACGCCGGAACCGCCCAAGCCCGGCGCCGACGCGTCCGTCCCCGATTCCGCCTTGACCCTGCCCGATCTGACAAAGGTGCCCGCGCACACCCGCCGGTTGATCGAAAAGACTCTCGCCGATTTGGAAGCCGCGCCCGGCAGCGCCGATCTGCCCGCGCGACTGGGCATGATCTACCTCACCAACGACCTCGAACAGGCCTCGATCCCGCTGTTTCGCCGGGCCACCGAAAAAATGCCGCGTCAACCCGCCAATTGGTATTACCTCGGCATGGCCCTGGCCGCGCAGAAGGACGAAGCCGGGGCCATTGCCGCGTTCCGAAAGTCGGTCGAACTGGAACCGACGGCGGTCTACACGCGCCTGCGGCTCGGCAAACTGCTGCTCACGTCCGACAAGCCGGCGGCGCTCAAGGAGTACGTGGCGCTTGCGGCCCTGGATATTCCCGTCGCAGACACGCTCGTCCATTTGGCGACGGCGTTCGACACCCTCGACAAACCCGACGCCGCCCTCGCCGCCGCGCGCAAGGCCGTCGAACTCGAGCCGGAGTGCCCGCTGGCCCACGCGGTCCTCGCCGATCTTCTTGACAAACAGGAAAAAAAGGCGGAGGCCGCTGAACATCGCGCCCTCGCCCGATCGCCCGGCCGGTGCAAGCCGGCGCCGGACCTGTTGTATTACACGGCCCGGGCCGCCGGTCATCCCAGCGAAGCGGGCATTTCACGAGCGCTGGCCCTCGCCGAGCGCGGAAGCTTCGACCTGGCGACTGACGCCCTGAACGCACTGTCACGCAGCGATGCCATGAACCTGGACGTCCAGGTGGCCCTCGCCCAGGTCTACCAGGCTCAGGGCGCCATCGACCGCGCCCTCGACGTGTACAAGCAGGTTCTCATGTCCGAACCCGCGCACGCGTCCGCGGCAACGCAGTGTGCTCGGACACTGGTCTATTTGGAGCGATATGCCGAGGCGGAAAAGGTCCTTGGCCCCGCGCTTGCGGCCCACGCCGATTCGACTGATTTACTCGAATTACAGGGCCGCGTCCTCGCCAACACCAATCGCGTGCCCGAGGCCACGACCGTGTTCCGACGGTGGATCGAGTTGAAGCAGGGCGACCCCAGGGCGAGCCTCGAATTCGCGCGTGTGCTGATTGGCGTGCGCCAATTTGACGCGGCGCTCCTGGAGATCGAGCCTTTGGTCAAGGTTCCCAAGGCGGCCCAGGAAGCCCTCGCCGCACGGGCCACGATCAAGGACCTCAAGGGCGACGCGCAGGGCGCCGAGGAAGACCTGCGCGCGGCGATCGCGGTTGATCCGATGAGACCGGAACCGCACATGACGCTCGGCATCATGCTCGCGGGCAAGAAGCGTTACGACCAGGCAATCGAAGCACTGCGCGAAGGAAACAAGAATCACCCGACCGACCCGGCCATTCAAAATGGGCTGGCCTGGTTGCTGTCGACCGTCCCGCAAGCGAACCTTCGCGATGGGAAAAAGGCGCTGGAACTGGCTCGGGCCTGCTGCACGTCAACGCACTTTTCCATGCACGGCTACCTCGACACCCTGGGGACGGCCTATGCGGAGGTGGGACAATTCGACGCCGCCGCCGCCGCGCAGCGCAAGGCCATCGACCTCGCCCGCCGCGCCCTCCAAAAGCAATCAGTCACAGAATACGAATCCCGGCTCGCCCTGTACTCAATCGGCCGCCCGTACCGCATGCCGGAGTAGTGAAAAAAGCCCGCTGGATCCGCGTGATGCGTCCGAGGCGGACGGATTCGTGCACGGCCCCGCCCTCATGATCAAGCGGCTACGGCAGTTCGGTTGCGGCTTGACCCGTCGCGGCCGACTCGTGGTGAAGTGCTTTCAGCGAATTCCCCTTGCGTTGATAGATGGCCGCGAGTTTGCGATGGGCTTCTGGAAAATTTGGCGCCATTTTCACCGCGGTGTGCAGGGATTGAAGGGCGCGGTCATCGTCGCCCAATCCCTCCAGCGCGACGCCAAGTTGATAATGTGCGGCGGGGAAGAAATGCACGACGCTCAGCACCTTCAGCACCGTCGCGAGGGCATCTTCATACTTTCCCTGGGCCAGCAAGGCTTCCGTCATCTTGTGCAATGCAAACAGCGACTCAGGGTCCATCTCAAGCGCCTTGCGATAGGCGCCTTCGGCAGCCGCAAACTCCTTGCGTGCCGAGTGAACCTTGCCCAGCATGCTGACCACGGAAATCGAATTGGGTGACTCGCGTTCGGCGCGCGTGATGCGATCGAACGCAGCCGCTGTGTCTCCTTCGTCCAGCAGCACTCCCGCGATCATCGTTTCAAGATCGGGGCCGCGCAAGCCACGGGCCTCCAAGCCCAGCAACACCTGCTTCGCTTCGCCAAGCCTGCGTGAATCAGCAAATGCTCGTGCCAACGCCATCGCATAGCGCGGATTTTCCGGACGGCTCGCGTGCAGTCGCTGGAGCGGAGCAATCGCCTTCTCCGCTCGCCTCGAGTTGAGATAGACCGTCGCCAAATTGAATTCCGCCTCATCCGCCGCCACCCTTGCCGCGGTCGCCTGGTCCGCGGCGTCGGCCTCGATGTAACCCAATGCAATCAGGTGGTCGATCGTCGCCTGGGCCGACACCGCATCCACTCGCATTTCCGGAGGATGCATGCCCGCTTCGCCCGGCACGGCGTCCCAACCGTCAACTGACTCGACCTCCAACGGCTGTTGAAGGGCCTGAACCAACGGGCGTCCGTCCATGTCCCGCCCCGTCGGAACGCCCAACAACATCAGCACGGTCGGCGCGATGTCGACCAATGTCGCGCCGTGAATCCGCTCATCCCGCCGGATCGCCTCGCCCGCGATGCACAACGCCCCAAAGGGCCGGTGCCAACTGACCGCCATCGCCTCCGGCGAATCGCCTTGTTGAAGCGTTCGCGGACGCCGATGATCGGAGTAGAAACCGTGATCCGAGACCACGATCACGGTCGTGTCGTCGCCCGCCAATTGCAGCAGGCGGGCCAGCATCTGATCGTGAAAAATGTAGACGCGCTCCATCACCCCGCGATACAAATCGAAGTCCCGCGGAGGAACATGGTCCATGCGCGGCGGGTGGTAAGGCATGAAGACATGTCCGGCGGTGTCGAGCATGTCGTAGTACACCGCCATGAAGTCCCATGGCTCATTTTCCATCACCGCCGTCGCGATGGAATGCACGCTAGCGCAATGAGCCAGCGCCTTGGCCAGTTCGTATGGGCGACCGTCCGCGCGTACGTCGATTTCGTCCAATCGAGGAATGAAGGGCTTCAGGTCTGTCACCGGGATTTCGCCCGGATGAACGCGAAACGCCTCGACCGGCTCTCGCCATTTGGCGGGATGCACGGCGTCCGGCGGCAGGGGCCAGGGCTGATCGGGCGGACCCGGGTTCTGATCGAACAGATTCGACACACATACGCCGCGGATCGGCTCTGCCGGATGGGAGGCATACCAGCCGACGACGCTTGAGTGAAGCCCGTTCTGCGACAGGATGTTCCAGACCGCCTTGGTCTTGCGGGACGTGCTTTGTGAATGACGCACACCGCCGGCGCCGTCCGGCTCCACGAAACCGAGGACGCCGTGTTTGTCCGCGAGTTTGCCGGTGGCGATGGAAGTCCAGAGCAGCGGCGAGAGGCATGGTTGAAGCGTGGCAATGTTCCCCATTACGCCGCGCTCGACCAGGCTGTTCAGGGCCGGCATTTTTCCCGCATCGAGCAACGGAGAGATCATCTGCCAGTCGGCGGCATCCCAACCGACAAGCAGAACGCGTTTGGCCAGACGAGTTGAACCCATATGGGCATGATCCAAAAAAAAGTCAGTGCTGCCAAGCGGCAGCACTGACTCAATAAAGTGCGATTACCTGTTCAAAAGGTCGAATCGACGCTGCAATTTACTTGCGGCGGCGAATCAGGCCTGCTGCGCCCAGGGCGAGCAGCGCCAGCGAACCCGGCTCCGGAACGCCGGCCTGGATGCCAGCGCCGCAGACGTCTTCGTAAGCGTATTCAACCAGCGTTCGCGGCTGAGAACTGAGAGTCCCTGAGAGCGAAACGCGGAACCAGCCATACTGAACGCATTGGGCGGCCTCATTAAAGAAGCGGAATCCGACCAGGTTGTCGGCGCTGTTGAGAACATGCGGTTCCGCACCTGTGGTCGACGCAGCTGAGGCTCCATAACTCGATCCGGGACCAATCAGCGTTCCGAGCGGCAAGTTGGCAGTCGCGCCGCCGCCAGTTCGGAGGACGTATGTGCCGCCCCCTGGATTTGAGGTACCAAAATAACTGAGGCCGAAGCTGCTATATGGATTGATATCCCAACCCGGAAAACCGGCGGTGTTTCCCGGCTCATTGATGGCACCCGTCACCACATCCAGGTACAGGCCATTGGTGGTGCTGGCGATCGTCAGGTTGGCGGCTGCATTGTGAACAATGGCGGCCTCGGCCGTCTGCGGAACCGACATCACCCCGGCGCCCACGCCGGCGGCAGCCAGAACGGCACACTTGCCGAAATGCTGATCCACCTGCGAAAGCAAATTGGAAATCCGCGATCCACTCATAACTTCCTCCTTTGACTCGCGCACGCGTCGGGTGCGCTTCCCCACGAAAAAGACGAACAGTCTTTCGTAACCCCCGCGTCGCGGGCGCTCGCCCACAACTTGACACGCGGCGATTTGAGTTGCGATCCCACCGTGATTCGCCAGACATCCCCTTTTCGGGGCCTGCCTGGCATATCGCGGTGAGACCGCGAATGATGTGACTGTCGCTTTGTCGGTCGGCTTCGAACTTGAGGGGGCGCTTCTTCCCAGCCTCTTTGTCTCAGACGGATCCGGCGTGCGTCGGTTCACACCCTTCCACCTCGTTATGCTATCAGAATCACCCCGTGATTACAATGTTCTTGAACATGATTCCTTCATGAATCCTTCGCGCTCGCGAAGCCGGACAATCGCATAACCTCATCCTGAACAACCTGATATGAGACCACACGGGTCGCATTCAGTTACCAGTGCCCCGCGACAGGCTGACATGCGAATCAAACGGATCGGCCGGTCCGACAAGCGTTCAATTTCGGACGGTGTGAACCGCAATGAGCCATCCAGCAACGACCGAAAATCAGCGGCGATGCCATCAATGCAAAGCGCGGCCTGATCCAATCGGCGCATGGACCGAAAACCGCCAGATGGATCTGCGCGCAGGCCGACGTGCAACGGACGCGCACGGCGCTTCGATCTTGAGGGTGTCTGGAAATGAATGGCGGATCAGGCAGCCTTGCCGGACTTGCCGACCTTGGCCTGAGCCATCTTGAAAATGGCATCAAAGGCGGTCGGATCGGCGATGGCGATCTCGCTGAGCATCTTGCGATTCAAAGCGATGTTGGCGGCCTTCAGTCCGGCGATGAATCGACTATACGACAGTCCGCGCTCGCGGCAGGCGGCGGTGAGTCGCGTGATCCACAGTGCCCGGAAGTCGCCCTTGCGGGCGCGTCGGTCGCGGAAGGCATAGACGCCGGCGCGGACCACGGTGTCGCGGGCCGAGCGAAGCAACTTGCTTCGCGCGCCGTAGTAACCCTTGGCGGCCTTGAGGATCCGCTTGACCTTCTTCTTGTGTGCGACATGCGACTTGGTACGTGGCATCGTATCACTCCGACCAACTGCTCAATACAGGCGAATTCCAGCGGAATCCCGGGCGTTTTCTGATCTTCGATTACTACAAAAAACTGCAAATCTACGGGTCTCGCGGAATTCAAACCGCGTAAACCGCGACAAGCATCAGGCCAACAGCGCCCGGCGGGTCTTGGCCGCGGTTGTGGCGTACTGTTGTCCGGCCTGGCGCAGACGGCGCTTTCGCTTGCCGTTCTTGCCGCTCATCAGGTGGCCGGCGTTGATCTTCTTATGCATGACCTTGCCGGACGCGCTGACTTTCACGCGCTTGGCCAGGCCCTTGTGTCGTTTCATCTTCGGCATCGGAACAACTCCAGGGTGTTCGCGGCCCACAGCCGCGAGCCACGCAGTTTAGCGACCCCCGCCCCGGCCTGCAAGATGCCGGAAAACGCCCGGTTATGACGCAGGTTGCCCTGATGCGGCCTCGGACGGCTCGGTGGCCTCCGGGGCGGGCAGATTAACGCCGCCCAGCACGGTGTCACCGAAGGGCTTCTTAGCCTCCGGACCTCCCCCCTCGGCATCGCCATCGGGACGAGGCTTCTTGGGCCGTTTGACTGCCAACGCCCCCGCGGCCCCGTGGCTCTTCTTGGGCGGAGGTAATTTGAGCGGCACGAGCGTCATGGTCATGCGCATGCCCAGCATCGAGGCCGGCTGCTCCACCTTGGCGATGTCGGCCAGGGACTCGACGATCTCGCGGAAGGCCGCGTGTCCGATGTCGCGGTGGAACTTCTCGCGGCCCTTGAACCGCATGGAGAACAGGACGCGATCGCCCTCCATGAGGAACTCGCGGGCGTGCTTCATTTTGATCTCGCGGTCGTGCACATCGGTCTTGGGCCGCATGCGCACTTCCTTGATCTTCTGTTCGTGATGTTTGTGTTTTTCCTTCTTGGACTGCAGGTACTTGTGCTTCCCGTAGTCCATGATCTTGCAGACCGGCGGCCGTTCCATCGGCGAAACCTCGACCAGGTCGAGGCCGACGTCTCGCGCCAGGCGCAGGGCCTCGTCAGTCGGCACGACGCCCTTCTGCGTGCCTTCGTGGTCGATCAATCGAATCGGCGACAATCGGATCTGCTCGTTGCAACGCAAGTTCTTAATGGCTCCACACCTTCCTTTCAAACGTGGTTGGTGGCGAGTGGACAGTGGCGAGCGGCCCGCATGCGACACGCACACGCCGCTTTCACCCAAATCTGCCTGCCCGTCCTGGCCAACCACAACCTTCTATCAACTGGCCACTGGCCACTAACCACTGACCACGATCCCACCGGGGCGGTTGTCTGCGACCATCATTTCGACGAACGCATCCAAACCCATGTTACCCGATCGCTTGTCGTCGCGGTCGTTTACATTCACCTTTCGGGCGGCCGCCTCCTGCTCGCCCACGACCGCGATGTAGGGCACCTTCATCTGGCGTGCCCGGTGCTTCTTGGGGCCGATTTTCTCCGGCGAATCGTCCATTTCGACGCGTAAGCCCTTTGCCCGCAGGAGGCTGACGAGTTCCTCCGCGTAGGCCGTGCTCTTCTCGCTGATCGTGGCCACCACCACCTGAACGGGGGCCAGCCAGGTGGGGAAGGCCCCCTCGAAGTGCTCGATCAGGATGCCGATGAACCGCTCCATGCTGCCAAAGGGCGCACGGTGGATCACGATCGGTCGGTGCGGCCGGTTGTCCCGCCCGATGTATTCCAGGCCGAACCGGATGGCCATGTTGTAGTCGCATTGGACCGTGCCCAGTTGCCATTCGCGGCCGATGCAGTCCTTCACCACAAAGTCAATCTTAGGGCCGTAGAACGCGGCCTCGCCGACCTCCTCGGTCGCCGACATGCCGGATTCCTTTACCGCCGCACGCAGGGCCGCCTCGGACTGCGCCCAGCCCTCGGGGTTCTTGATGAACTTCGGGTCGGCCGGATCGTGCAGGCCGATGCGCACGCGGTATTGAGTCAATCCGAGCAATTCCAGCACGTAGCGCGTCAGGCTCAGGCAGTCGGCCAGTTCCTTCTGCAACTGCTCCGGCGTGCAGAACAGATGGGCGTCGTCCTGCGTGAAACCGCGCACGCGGGTCATGCCCGACAACTCGCCCGATTGCTCGTAACGGTAGACCGTGCCGAACTCAGCCAGGCGCACCGGCAGATTCTTGTAACTTCGAGGCTCGCTGGCATACAGCCGCGCGTGCTGCGGGCAGTTCATCGGTTTGAGCAGAAACCCGTCGGAGACCTGCAACTGCTCGCGGACAAACTGCAAGACCTCTTCGGCATGACCGGCGTGAAGCCGCTTGCGGCTGCCTGCATCTCCGGCATCAAGAAATTCAATCAGTTTTCCGTGGAGCGGCTTATCGACGCGCTGCAGGTCCTCCATGAGGGCCTTTGCCGTATCGGAAACCGCGGCGCCCGGCGACGCCTTGTCGGCCTCGTACACCGCGATCCAGATTTCATTCAGGATCTTCGCGGATTCGGAATCATACAGTGGTGGAAATTGCGACTCGCGATAGTACGGGAAGTGGCCGCTGGTGCGATACAACTCGAGCCGCCCGATGTGCGGCGTGTAGACCGGCTGGTAGCCCTGCGCGAGCAGTCGCTGCCGCAGGTGGTCCTCCAGGAGCAGGCGAACCATCGCCCCCTTGGGCTTCCACAGCACCAGTCCGCTGCCGACCAGTGGATCGATGGTGAACAGTTCGAGTTCCTGGCCGATCTTGCGGTGGTCGCGCTTTCTCGCTTCCTCAACTTGCGTGAGGTATTCCTTGAGGTCCTTCTTGTTAAAGAACGCCGTGCCGTTGACCCGTTGCAACTGCTGCTTGGTGGCGTCGCCGTGCAGAAAGGCGCCTGACACGCTGAGCACCTTGAAACCGCCGATGCGACCGGTGCGCGGCACATGCGTGCCCATGCAGAGGTCTTCCCAGTATTTGCCGGGCTCGTTGCCGGTCACGTAGAAACTGAGCACATCGCCCCTGGCCCGCTCGGCATTTTCCAGTTTGTAAGGATTTCCCTCGGCCTTGACTTTCGCAATGCCCTGATCGCGGCTCATCTCGTAGCGGGTGAACGGGCGATCCTCGGCGATGATCTTGTCCATCTCCGCCTCGATCCTGGCAAAATCATCGGGCGTCAGACGGTGATCAAGATCGATGTCATAATAGAATCCGCCTTCGACCGGCGGGCCGTAGACCAGTTTCGTCTGCGGCCAGAGCCGGCAGATGGCCTCGGCCATGACATGGGCCGTGCTGTGCCGCAGGATCTGCAGCGATTCGGGATTCTTCTCGGTCAGGATGGCGATCGAGCAGTCGCCCGGAAGCGACCCGGACAAGTCGACCGTGGTCTCCACGCCGTCACGGCGCACCTTCGCCCCAATGGCGGCCCTGGCCAATCCCGGCCCGATGGCGGCGGCCACATCCCCCGCCGACGCCTTGTCGGGCATTTCCTTGATCGATCCGTCCGGCAGGCTGATTCGCATCATCCGTGATGACCCATGAAGTTGAATTGATCAAACTGGCTGCGGTGCGCGACATTCACACGACCGCGCCGAATTCGTCCCAAGCGGCTTCTGAAATCACTGCCCATCCTGCTCGCCAACAAAGGACGGACAGTGACGCGACGCGCGCTGTTTGTGTGGGCCTGCTCGAATACGCGGTTGGCGAAGCGGGGCACGCGACCAATTCGCACGATTGTCAGAAAGGACAGGATGTGCTGCTGGAAGGCTATCACGATGGAAAGGACGGGCGTGCCAAGTTCAAATTCCCACAAAACTGCCGGCCAGGCTGACCAATCGTCGAACGTGCGCCGACCGGGACTTTCTTGCCTGGAAGCATAACCGATGAGCGATCGAATGACCAGTGTTAACCTGACATTGGCTGCCGATGATGCAGCACCTTTCGATGTGACAGCAACGAATCGACATCGAGCCTGGTTAGTTCCCGATGATGATATCTGACGTGAGGCCGAACTTGGCTACGACGTCGGGAAAGGCATTGCCTGCCTGGAGTTTCGTGCCCTTGGGAAGCCAGAGGTTTGGATTGGATGCGTCCAAGTCACCCATGGTGTCTACATGACCGTCTAGAAATGCCATGTTCATTTTGTACGCGTTCGCGGGTGCGCCCTCACCGGGTTCACCGGAACTGTGACGGAACGCATAGGCCCGCGCATCCACACCCGACTCGTTGTTACCCGGTGCGCGACCCCGTGCCCAGGAACGCGAGAGTCGCGAAGAGGGCGGTGCATCCGAGAACGTGCCGCCAAATTTGGCGTTTACGGCCAGGTCGTAGTCCGGCGATTCAGTCGGAGTCGAAAAACGGGAGCCGTCTGCACAATAGACCTTGTTAGCAGCGTTTCCGACCCGGTGAATTGAGGGCTTGTAGTCGTCCGGTACTACTTCATTGTGCGAGCCGCCAAGGTATCCGACATCCGCGTCTGATGCCGGATCGGTTGCAGCCAAAGGCTTTTTGTGCCACATCAAATAGCGACATGTGTTGTAACTCGGCATTCGCACCGTGCCTGCATTAGGGCCAGCGAACCAAACCGAAAGGAATTTGTTAGAAGGACAAAGGAACGGCTTTAATTCCGTCATCTGCCTAAATCGATCCTTGACGACGCCGTCTCCATTGCCATCGGGCTCAGGCAGACTTCCGATTCCCCAATACTTTGCAAGAATTCCCATGAAATCCCATCGCTGCAGGGCCGGGCCGCTGGCCATGCTCTGGCCCATCAGATAGCGGCCGGATCCATTCGGCGTACCCGGCAGCATGTCATCATTGTCCTGCGCAAACATGGACGCGCCTTGTCCAAACCCCTTAAGTTGTGCGGCACATGTCACACGCTGGCCGACACGACGAGCCGAGGCAAGCGACGGCAGCAAGACCGCCACGAGCAAAGCGATAATGGCGATGACGACCAGCAATTCAATCAGGGTGAATCCGCGGCGCTTCATGTTCAAATCCTCACGACTCGTCGTCGCGTGCCCGCGACACTTGCGTAAAGTCACTGTCTATTCAAATCAGCCCATGAGCCCTGGGGCCGGTCACAGTCATCCGCCCGATGAGCCGCTTTCGCTTTCGCCTGTCACGCCGTTGGCTCGATCGATGTCGGCCTGGTCAGGCTTCGGATTGTGGCCCACAATTACTCGCCCACAGTCCGGGCAATCGAGCGTTCGCGCACCTTCTGGATCCAAGCGGTATGGCAGGATCACATAGGTCGGCGTGTCCTTGATCGCCCATTTTCCGTCAGCGCCTTTGGACCAATAGCACTTCTCCGGAATGTACGCGTCTTCCTTGCCACAGATCTTGCATTTGAACGGCTGGCTCTCGCCGATCGAAAATCCGTGCGAAAACACCTGTCCGCTGCTTGCACACTGAAGCATGCGCGTCGACGCCGCAGCCTCGGCGGGTGATTGGCGGCTCAACTGATACCAGATGATACCACTTGCAGCCAACAGGCCCACGATGGCACCGCCCAGTTTGATCTTATTTCGCCGGACGTCCGCCGCGTCCCCATTCTGTGCCGACCTTGCATGGGCAGCCAAATTTTAGTCCTCCAAGACCGCAAAAATCGCCGGCCGCCTGTCAGCACTGCATTCTAGTGTCCGCCAACGGCCGCGTGAATGCAAGCGAAAAGCGACTGGAACTCGGCTAAGGCTTGGTGAAGAAACGCCCCCGGCTGTGAATTGCGCACCCGCCGCGAACCCGGCCACCGCCATATTCAGATTTTCTTTGTCCATAAATGCCGCTCTTGCTTGGCGATCACCAGAACCGCCAGGTGTCCCCGCCGGCCCGGACGACATAGAGGTAGAGCGCGAAATTGGTAACCCCGTGGGTCAGCATGAGGCATTTCAGGCTGCGCGTGTAGTAGAACAGGCCGTTGAACACGATCCAGCACAGGATGCTCACCCCCCAATTCGTCGGATGCTGAAACACCGACAGAATCGACGACGCCAGGAACGAGAACCAGGTGAACGTCCCAAGCGGGACCCGCTCAAAGTCATCCCATTTGATCAACGAACGCAAGAGCAGTCCGCGCCAGAAGAGTTCCTCGACGATGGGGACCACGGTCGAGGCAAATCCAATTTTTGCGACGACATGCACCCAGAACCACGGTCCGGGGCCCAATTTCGCCCACGCGTCGAAGGGCTTGTGGGGCTCGCCAATCACGGTGGGCGTCGTCGAGAACAACGAACCGAGCGCCAGGGTCCAACCGAGGCCCAGCCGGTCGAAAAGGTATTGCCCGGCGACCCATCCCCATGCGGCAAACAGCCCGACCGCCACGGCCAGCCCCCAGTGGGCCCGACCCAGCGGCGGAAAGTAGCCACGAAAAATCCAGGCAACCGCCAGCGACGCGATGCCGCGCACCGCCATGCCGATCCAGCGAAGTTCGTCCGGAAACATGCCGTCCAGCGGCAGGAGGACCAGGTAGGTCATGAACGGCGCCATGAGCGGCGCCTGGGGCGTGGAGCGTGACAATGCACGTGCCCACTCGGGGCAATTCGCAAATCTGGTTGCCCGCGGGTCTGACGCCTTCAATGTGCTCGGCCTCCTCGCGGAAATTTGAGTTTAGGAACCAGCGATGCCAATGCAAAAAAAATAAGATGTGAGCAGTTCTATTGACAACATAATGCCTTCGATTAACGGCTTCCAACTTCAATCATTCACAACCAGAGGTTTGGAACCGAAGCCGTCGTAGGATCGTATTCCTAGTGCGAATCCTTCAAGTACGGGCACAGGAGTTCTCTTGCACTCTAACCCATGCTCGGGCCAAGGTCCGCAACGCGGCCATGTCAGGCCGTGATCACAAAAAGAGACTCGCCATTCTCGCTTCAATCAATGGCACGGACAACTCCGGCGTCAGCACACCGCACCGCATCCCGAATCGCGGATAGCATGAGTCATTTGTTACCGAATGTTGCGAGTCGAATTGCATGTCCCTAGCACGTGAAACGGCCAGAAACGCCCTCTTGATGGTTGCGGCTCGAACGAGCAGCCTTGTCATCTCCGTCGGGAGCATTCTTTTTAATACGCGCTGGCTCAGCACTGACGAACTGGCCCTATTAACCGTACTGAATGTTCTGGCACAGACTTGCATCATCCTCTCTGACTTCGGCTTGGGACTGGCCGTGGATCGCCGTTTGCCCGGCCTTTTGGCGTCAGATCCGGCGGCGGGTCGCGATCTGGCACGGACATATCTTTGGGTATCGAGCCTTGTGGCCGCTGGGCTTTGTGCAGTGCTGATTCTGCTAGCGGATCCTATCAGCCGAATCTTCCTCGATGGCGCAATTCCGCCGGCACTGATATCCTGGGGCATTCCCTATGTCATGGCGATAGTCGGCCATCAATTGCTGACGATCCTGCTTCGCGGATCGAGAAACTACGGCGCGCTCAGCAAGTGCATTCCGATAAATCAGATTGCGTGGTCAGTGCTGTCGATCGGGACCTTCATCCTAATTGCGCGAGGTTCGCTTCCATCCGTCGAGCGGGCGATCGGCCCAAACGCGGCACTGAAGTCGTTTATCCTCTTACAAGGGGTTGCCCAGTTTCCAGCACTAATAGTCTTTTCTCGGCCAATCTGGCGGTTGCTCGCAGGTGTGCCGTCTCCGGCCACCGCAATGCTGCATCTCAGACTAGCCCTGCCCTACCACGCCGAGCGGTACGTCAATTTCATCGCAACCTACGGCGATCAATGGGTCGTGGCAGCGTTCATGACCAATGAACTCAAGGCGATCTACTACGTTCCCCGCAACTTCTTCGATCGAATCATGACCACGCTCGACGGCGTCACGTCCGTGCCTCTTACCGCACTCTCTACGGCTGCTGCGCGCGGTACCGAATCGCTTCGGCGCGGCATCCTAGTGATGCGCCGTGCGTTGCTCTACATCTTTGGAATAAGCGGTGCTTCGCTGCTGGTGGGCAGCCATCTGCTTGTAGACCTGCTTGCCGGATCAAAATACCACGCCGGAGGCGTCACACCATTTCGAATCTTGGCAATCCACTTTGTCATCATCGGAATGTTCATGATCCACCAACAGGCAGTCAATGCCGCCGGCAGACCCGGCGATCGCCTGCGCGTTGTCATCGTCCAAAACCTTGCAAGCCTGCTGTCGCTTGCGATCCTGGGCTGGTTCTTTTCATTGAATGGCGTCGTGTTGGCCCGCGTGGTTGCGGCGCTGGCCGGCGGATGGGCATCTTGGCACTACTTGCGAAAGATAATCCCGCTGAGCCCGGATTGGAGAGCAATGGGCGTGATTGCTGTTCCCTGCGTGTCGGTGACGACATTGATCCTGGTATGCGAGCCATATCACTATGTGGGGACGCGGGATCTGTCGAGTCTGCTTTGGGGACTTACCCATTGGGGACTAGGCGTTCTGGTGATGATCTTGGTTCTGCTGCGGCTCATGCCTGACGACGACATTCATAGGATCGAGGAGGTCATGCCCGCCCGCTTGAACTGGGTGCTCAGGCTTGGCCGTTGGCTGCGCCGCGACGGACGCAGCAATGTGCCGCCGGCCGGCGCAACGCCGGCGCCCATCGGGATGGCCGATCCGCCGGCCTGACGATTCCGCAAATCTACAATTTTATATCCGTCAATTTTCAGCCGATCGGCCGCCGCCCAGCGACGATCCCGTGTGATCGACCACCTTCTCGGCGAGCCGCCGATAGGCGTGGACAATGTCCTTGCAGATCAGGTCGATCCGCAGGCGCAATTCGCGGCGATCCTTCATCATGCGATTGGACATGCGCCGCATCCGCTGCATCCGCGATTCGGCGCGGCGGCGCTGACGACTGTCGTCAAGCGTCGAACGGACGACTTCCACCAGCCGCTTCGTATCCACCGGCCGGGGAAGCACGTCGATGGCGCCCAGGCGCAGGGCGTCCAGCACGCGGTCGGCGTCGAGCGATTCATCGAGTACGATCAGCGGCGTCTCCTGCTGCGGGTCGTCGCGAAGCAGCGAAAGCCCATCGCCATCGGGCAGATTTGACGCCGTGAGAATGACGTCAAAGTGCGCCGCGTCGATGAGCGTCTTTGCCTCCTGAAGGTTGGATGCGAGCGTCACGTCCGCATCGGCGCCGACGGTCATCCGCTCGGTCAACATCGCGCTCTGCGCGACGTCCTCCATGACGATTAGTATGCTGGCTGCTTCCTGCATGGGCGCTTCCTTTCCCCCTGCCCTTTCGGGCGCAACCGGCGGTTGCATGCAATTCCGCCGGCAGCCTGATACCGACAATCGTCGGTTTCCCCCGAATTCCCCTGAGCGACCCGTGAATGCCGCCCCCTACGATCGGTTCCCGTCGTCCGCACGCGGCGTGACGGTTGCCATGGGCAGCCGCAGCCGTACGATCGTCCCCTCGCCGGGCCTGCTTTCCAGGCGGACGTCCCCGCCGGACTGCCGGATCCAGTGTCGCACCCGGGCAAGCCCGAGACCGCGACGCCGTCCGGCCGGCTGATGCGAGAAGAACGGATCCATCGCCCGCTCCAGCACATCCGGCGTCATGCCCCGGCCGTTGTCGACCACCAGCACGACAACCTGTTTGTCGGTTCGATCGACACATGCCTTGATGCCGATGCGGCGGGCGGCGGAAGTCGTGGCAGCCGCCGCATTGGTCAGAAGTTCCGCAAATACCCGCGACAAACGTCCGCGATCAAATGCCGCCTTCGGCGTATCGGACGCTATCTCCAGCAGGAGGTCGCCCTCCTGTAAGACACCCTTCTCAATTAATCCGCCTCGAACCTGCTCGATCAACGCCTGCAGGTCAATCGCCTCGTTGGAAGGCGCGCCGGGCTGGGCAAATTCCATTAATTCCGTGGCAATGCTGCTGCATGCCCGAACCTGCTCGACGATCACATCGAGGCTTCGCCGATCCTCCTCGGTGATCGCCCGGGAGCGGAGCATCTGGGCACGGCCCGATATCACCGCCAGCGGGTTGTTCATCTCATGCGCCGCGCCAGCCGCCATGGCGACGATCGTCTGCAAGGTCCGGCCGTGATACGCCTCGGAGGCGGCCGACACGCTGCGGCGGTTGGCCTCGGTCAGTTCCTCCCCCAGCGAAAGCGCATCCGCCTGCGACCGGGCGTGCGACAGCGTCAGCCCCAATGCCGACACCAGCGCTTCCAGTTGCCGCGCCTCGCCGTGCCAGTTCGCAACGCGATCCGGCTCGGCCGCAAGCAGGACGCCTCCCACGAAGCGCCGCTCCAGCACCAGCGGCAACAACCAGACCGGGTCGCCCTCAAATACGCCGCCATGCCGATCGATCAATCCGTCGAAAGACCGCCCCGGCGGTGACAGCCAGGTACCGGTCAGGGCCAGCCGGGCCGCAAAATCCGCCTCGCGCGGGTCAATCGCCTTGACCGAGCCGACATCGACGACTTCGGTTGTGATCTGGCCGTCTTCGGTGATGCCGATGTCCATGTAGTCGCCGCGGGCGCTTGCAGTCACGCAAATCGCCGCGCGCACATCGAGCGAACGGCGCACGGCCTCGGCCGCGGCGCCGCACACCTCCCGCACGCTGGCCCGCGGGGAGAGCGTCTGGCTGAGCCAGCCCATGGCTTCAAAATAGCGGGCAGTCTGCGCCAGTTTGCGATTCTGGTCGGCCAGCGACGCGTTCAAGGTCGACAGTTCTGACGACGCCTCCGACAGGGCCTTCACGTACAACTCGCGACCGTCCAGCCCTTCGAGACCGATCCACTCCGCCCGGCGCTCGATTTCATCGACAAGCGTCGCTGTTACGCCGTTAAGCGCCGCGTCCGACAGATCCAGGTTGCGAGCCAGCGTAGCGGCCGGCGTGTCAATTCGATGGTTGCCGGACCAGCCGAGCCGGCGTTCGCGGACCAGCGTGTCGGCCAGTTGAACGATCTGGACGTGTTTGCCCCCCGCCACCGAGGGCGGCAGGGCGTCGGCGGATTGATGGTGAAGCCAGATGCTCTCGACCACGCGCGGCGGAAGGCCCCAGCGCTGGGCGAGCCGACGGCCGATCATCGCATGATCCATGCCGAGGAAGGCCCGCTCTGAATCGGAAATGTCGCCGCGCGTCTCATTGGCCGCGCGTGCAATCCTGGCTGCGCTCTTGGGGAGCGTCGCATCGATCGCAGCCTTGCCGATGTCGTGCAGCAGGCCGCAGACAAACGCCTCTTCCGGCTCCCAGCCGCCGACCGCCTCGGCCAGCCCGCGCGCCGCGCAGGCCACGCCCAGGCAATGCTTCCAGAACTCCAGCCGATTGAAACTGTTCTCGCCGTCGGCCCGATCACCCGGCCCGCCGAACAGCTCCATCACCTTCACACCCAGCGCCACATGCCGGATGGTCTTGTAGCCCAGCAGCGTGACGGCGGTCGACACGCTGGCCGTTTCGGCGCCGCGCACGCCCAGTTCGGCCTTGTTCAGCGTGGACAGCACCCGCGCCGTCAGCGATGGATCACCTTCGATGAGCGAAATCAACTCGCGGGAGTTGGAGGACGAGTCCGACGTGATCTCGAGAATTCGCGTGACGATCGGCGACAACGCCGGCAGCGATTCGAGTTGGGCCATCACCAACTCGATCTTCTTCTGCTCGGTCAATGCCGGTGCTTCCGCCGTCATCACGGGCCATTCCCCTTGCGCCGGATCCCCTTGAGATGAGAAGGCTTCGTGTCGGCGCACGACAAAGCCCCCGATTGCGGCGCGATCACGCCGTCTTCAGCAGATGCACCATCCGCGAGATCAGATGGTCCACATCGAACGGCTTCTTGATGAACTCGTTGGCCCCCGCCGCCAGCAGCCCATCCACTTCCCCGGGATTCACCGCGCCGGATACGATGATGATCCGCATGTCCCCCACTTCGGGATCCTGCCGGATTCGTTCGCACACCTTGTTGCCATTGATGTCCGGCAGCATGTAGTCAAGGATCAAAATATCGGGCTTGAACTCCTTGGTCATCGCCCCGGCGTCAAAGCCGTTGGTCGCGGTCTTCACCTCGAATCGCCCGTCGCGACCAAGCAGATCGACCAACATCTCTACGATGGCGGGATCGTCGTCCACCAGCAGCACGCGCTGCTTACCGGACTCCAGTTGCTCCACAGGAATGTGATTGGAGCGCATGAACTCCAGCAGGGCCTCGCGCGGGATGCGCCGAAACTTGGAACCGGGCACGCGAAAGCCCCGCAACTTGCCGTTGTCGAAGCAGCGAATGACGGTCTGCTGGCTGATCTTGCAGATCTCCGCGACCTCGCCGGTGGTATAGACTTCCTTCACACGAATCTCCGACCGTGAACGCTCCAGGACATCCGCAATGGCGGCCCGCTCCAGGGCCTGATCGTCGGTGCGTTGTGATTCGTGCATATTACCCAGCCTTCCCAGTTTAACAATGGCAGTCTCCTCATCGAGCATGAATCGCGCGTACTTTGGCTGGAAACGGGTAACGTCCGAGTCTGGAATTGGTCCGTTATTGCTTTATTTGCAAGGGGTTATGGGCATTGATAGGTGGAGGGAAATGGCGCGTGGACGACGCCTTCCGAGGAACGCCCATTAACTGGGTCAAACATGGCTCGGAGGTTCGATTTTCGCCACCTCGCCGGCGGCCAGTCTTCGCTGGTACTCCTTCCAGTTCATTTTCGGAATCGTGCTCGGCACCTGTTTCATGGTGATGCAGGCCTCGACCGGGCAGACCAGCGAGCACATGTTGCAACCGACGCAGGTATCCTGCTTGATGGTGAAGACACCCACATAGCCATCTCCCGCACCGGGCAGGACCTGCACGTCGCCGGAATGCCGGTAGGCCATGTTCGGATTCACAAAACGAACCGGATGCCCATTGCCGCCGGGAGCGGTGCCGTGCTGTTGCGCAAAGTCCGCCTCCGGTACGCGCTCCCACTGAATAGATTGATGACATCCGTCTTCACACGCGATGTAACACAATCCACAGTGAATGCACTTCGATTGATCGATCTGGGCCACGACCTTGTGCGACAAATCGAGATCGCCCCAATCGACGATGTTCGGCGCGGCCTTGCCCTGAAAGTCTGCAATCCTCGCAAAGCCCCTCTCTCGCATCCAATTCTTCATGCCGCTGGCCAGTTGCTCGACAATGCGGAAGCCGTAGTGCATGACCGCGGTGCAGACCTGCACGCTGCCCGCGCCGACCAGCGTGAACTCGACGGCGTCCTGCCAGGCCTGAATGCCGCCGATGCCGCTGATGGGAATGCCGCCGCACTTCGGATCGGTCGCGATGCTGCTCACCATGTTGAGCGCGATCGGCTTGACGGCCGGGCCGCAGTAGCCGCCGTGGCTGCCTTTGCCCGCGACGGCCGGCTTGGGGGCGAAGGTGTTGAGATCGATGCCCATGATGCTGTTGATGGTGTTGATCAGGCTGACGGCATCGGCGCCGGCGTTCTTCGCCGCCCGGGCAATAAGACGCACGTCGCCAACATTCGGCGTGAGTTTCACGATGACGGGAATCTGCGCCGCTTCCTTGACCCACGTCGTGATCATCTCGGTGTATTCGGGCACCTGCCCCACCGCCGCGCCCATGCCGCGCTCGCTCATGCCGTGCGGACAGCCGAAGTTCAGTTCGACGCCGTCGCAGCCGGTGTCCTGGGTCTGCTTGACAATGTCGTGCCACGTCTCGCGCTTGGACTCGACCATGAGGCTGACAAACAGGGCGTGATGCGGAAATTCCCGTTTGATCTGGCGGATTTCCGCGAGATTCACGTCCAGCGTACGGTCCGTGATCAATTCGATGTTATTGAGCCCCATGACTTTTCGACCGTCGTAGTCGACCGCGCCGTAGCGAGACGAGACGTTGACGATCGGTTCATGGTTGAGCGTCTTCCAGACCGCCCCGCCCCAGCCGGCCTCGAATGCGCGGCGAATCTGGTAGGCGCTGTTGGTCGGCGGCGCGCTGGCCAGCCAGAACGGATTGGGGGCCTTCACGCCGCAGAATGTGATGGAAAGATCAGGATTCATCGATGTTGCCTCGACCGGTTGACTGACTCGGCGCCGGATCCTATGGAGTAATCATAACGACGGCCGGTTCTCCGCGTGAAGGACTGATCGCCGGGACGATTCTCCCTTCGAGCGGTCGTCCAGTCCTTGGGGAGGAGTCGCCATGTCCAAGCTTGCAATTCTGATAGGCGTGTCAATATTGGCGCAACCGCCTGCATCCCCCGGCACTCGTGCCGATCCGCCGCGGACAATGGATCCAGCGGCCGCGACGACGCGACCATCCGTCGAGCGGTTGAACAGGCTCCTCGCGACCGTCCGCAAGGAGCATCGCACGCCCGGTCTGGTGGCGGCCGTGGTTACTTCCGACGGACTTAAAGCGTCTGGCGCCGATGGGAAACGGGCCATCGGCTCGCGCGAAAAAGTGACGCCAACCGACCAGTTCCATCTGGGCTCGTGCACCAAATCGATGACCGCAACACTTTGCGCCATGCTTGTCGAGCGCGGCAAACTGACGTGGGATGATACGCCTGCGAAGACCTGGCCTAATCTGGCGCCGAAACTCCACGCAGCCCTGCGCGACATCACGCTCAAGCAACTGTTATGCCACCGATCCGGTCTTCCAAATGACAACGCTCCGGACATCAAGATATGGCCGAAGATCATGGCGCTGACCGGCGACCTGCGCGATCAAAGGAAGTCATTTGTCGAAATAAATCTGGCGCGTCCGGCAGCCCAGGAACCCGGAAAGGGCTATGCCTATTCCAATGCCGGGTTTGCCATCGCGGGCGCCATGGCCGAGGCCGCAACGGGTGAATCCTACGAGTCGCTCATGCGATCGATGCTCTTTCAACCGCTTGGCATGACCAGCGCGGGGTTCGGCGCTCCGGAAGCCGGCCAGCCCCTTGGACACGATCCAATTCTTGGAATGTATACACCCGTAAAACCTGGGCCGCGGGCGGACAATCCGCAGGTCATCGCCCCGGCCGGTACGGTGCATTGCTCCGTGGAGGACTGGGCCAGGTATGCCCATCTGCACCTTTCCGCGGCGCGCGGCACATCCATAATGCTCACCGCGGATTCCTTTGAGGTCCTGCACAGCGATCCCTACAAGCAGGACTACGGATTCGGCTGGGCCGTAATGAACGAGGACTGGGGCGGCGGGCCGGTCTTGGCCCATGATGGTAGCAACGGGCGCTGGTATGCCGTGATCGTGATCGCGCCCAAGCGCGATATTGCAATTCTCGTGGCGACCAACGCGGCCGATGGCACGGCACAGTCGGCCTGCCGCGAGGCCATCACCGCAATTCGCAAGCGCTTCCTCGATATGAATCCAGGGGAACCGACTTCACGAAGGTCTGAGGACTTGCCGACATCGGGGCCAATCCCTGAAACGGGTGAGTAAGGCGGAACGGAGGGTCATTCGACGTCGATCCCCTATAATGAAGTGTTCTATCACGGCCCCCGCAGGGAGGTTTCGAAATGCATGACAATTTGATTGGTACGGGAGGCGGACTGACCTACGAAGACTACTGCGCACTGCCCGATGACGGCAAACGATATGAGATTCTGGATGGAGAATTGTTTGTGAGCCCGTCACCCATACCTCTTCACCAACTGATCACGGGAAATCTTTATGCGGAGCTTCGGGCACACATCCGCCCCAGGCGGCTCGGACGCCTCTTCGTCGCCCCACTTGATATCCTCTTAAGCAAACACAACATTGTTGAACCGGACATCGTCTACGTCTCGAATGCAAAGTCCGGCGTGATGACGGACAAGAATGTCCAGGGGGCGCCCGACCTGTTGGTCGAAGTCCTGTCACCATCCACCCGCAAACGGGACCTTCAGGACAAGCGTCGTATTTACGCGGAATGGGGCGTGGATTGGTATTGGATTGTTGACCCGCAAGGCGAGACCCTTGACGAACTGCAACGCATCGGCAAGGAATTCGCAGAGGTCGCTCGTTTCACGCGGAGTACAACTTTTTCGCCGAGGCTCTTTCCAGGTTTCGCAATTGACATGAACGATCTGTGGGAGCACTAGGACATTCGCACGAGAGGTCAGCCATGCACGACAATCTGGTGGGCATGCCGATCCGTCTGACATACGAGGATTATTGCGAATTGCCCGACGACGGCATGCGGTATGAGATTCTCGACGGAGACTTGTACATGAGTCCTTCCCCAATTCGGATTCATCAGCGCATTGTCGCAAATCTGCTGTTGATTCTGGATCCCCATGTGCGGCGCAACCTACTGGGAGAGATTTACATCGCGCCGTTCGACGTCCTGCTCAGCGATCACAACATCGTCGAACCCGACCTGATTTTCGTCTCCAACGCTCGATCCGCCATCCTGACCGACAAGAACATCAAGGGCGCTCCCGACCTGTTGGTCGAGGTGCTTTCGCCTTCGTCGGAACGGCGCGACCAGCACGACAAACGCAATATCTATGCGCGATGGGGCGTGGACTGGTACTGGATCGTCGACCCCGACGGCGGCACGCTCATGGAGTTGCAGCGGGTTGACACCGCCTATGCCGAAATCTCAAAGCCCTCCCGCGGCATGCAGTTCACGCCCAAACTCTTTCCCGGCCTGTCAATCAACGTGAATTCTCTCTGGGATTCATTCTCGCACATGCAGTGTATGAACCGGATGCGACCGGAATTCACGTCCCCAGCAGCCGGTTAATGAATGGCACCACATCATCGCGGTCCACCGCGCCGTCATGGTCGTAGTCCGCGGAGCAGACATCGCTCAAAGCGGTCGATTGCGTGATGACCGCCGTCAAGAAGGCGCGAATGTCGCGTCCGTTCACCAGCGTGTCCCCGTTGACGTCGCCGCTCGGCGTGTCGGGGCAGGGGCTGACGATGAATTGATACCACTGCACGTCAAACGTGCCCGCGGGATCACTCGACGTCGTGGTCATGGCGAGCGAATCGGTCAGCGCGATCGAGAACTGACCCGCCGCACGCGCGGCGACGCTGTTTCGCACAAGCACATCCGGGAAATCCACCCGGTTTCCCGTCGTCGACAGGTCTGAAAACGGCGTCAACGGCATGGCCGGCCCGTTGGCGAGATGGGTCACGGTCCCGGCGTCCGAGACGGCCGCGAAGTAAGTGCCCGCCGCCAGTGTGATGTCGATACGCGATTGCGTTCCCGTCCCTGGAATGACATTGTCGTCGTTCTGACCGATTTGATTGAGATTCGCGTCGTAGAGGAACAGTTCGGTATCCGCGAATTCGCCCGGCAAGCCGATGGTCGAAAGCACGATCGGACCGGCGGCCACGATACCCGCGGCCTTGGGAGTAACCGGCGCCACGCTGTAATCCACCCGATAGGCACCGGTCGAACTGCTCGTCCCGTGCACCGTGTAATAGACGTCGCTCGATCGCCCGAATCCGTACCACTGCACGAATCGCTCGACACCGCCGCTGGTAAATGACGATTGTATGATTTGATCGACGCTGCCGGCCTGGTTCTCAAGTCCGCGCAGGCGACCGGTGTTGCTTCCGCCGCCTTCGACGCCGATGTTCAGACGGTGGCGGTAGATTCCCACCGGCGCCGCCGCCGTGCGAACGTGATAGAAGTCGATCGAGGCGGGCCCGGGGTTGCTTGAGAAACCGGTCGATGTCCCGATCAGCACGCCGATCGCCGCCGCCCCGGGCAACGTCCAGACGCCCTGTGAGACATCCGTCGCCGCGCGGGATTCGTTGGGTTCGACTTCAAGGGGGCCGGTGCCGAATTGTGCCAACACCGGGGCTGCCGCAGCCAGAAGCAGCGCGCCGGCACCCATCATCATGACTCGACCAGTCATGCCAGGTCTGACCCACAGGGCTTGCTCGCCCCCGTCCTTTATTCGCGGATCACGACGCAGCCCTAATCAATGCGAGTCAGTTCGCCATCCACCGCCTCGTCGCTGATCTTCGCCACCGGCGGCTGGTAGGTGGTCGACGTCGCCGGCGCGGTGACCATGTCCTGCGGCTCATCGCTTGGCATCGGCGCCCCCGCGCCATTCTTCGCGACGAGGTAATACAACCGCCCCTCGTTGTAGGTTCCGCCGGCGATCTTGCCGGCCTCGTCGCCGACACCCATGTAAATATCACAGCGACCCGGCGCGCGAATGGCCGCGCCACGGTCCTGATCGAGAACGAAACTGCGGAAGGTTCGCTTGCCGCTGCCGCTCGTTCGCGGAATCTGCGTATCGACAAATGCCAGACTTGCCCGCGGGAAGATGTCCTTGTCCGTGGCGATCGACACCTGCGGCGCCACCACCTCCGCCAGACAGCCATACGGCCCGCCTTGCGTCTCCTGGAAGAAGACGTACCGGTCATTCTTGCTGACGTAGCGATCCAGATCTTCCGGATGCTGCTTGAAATGGCGGATCATGCCGTCCAATGATAACTGGCTCCGCTCGATCCGCCCGTCGGCCACCAGCATCTTGCCCACCGACGTGTAGTCGTAACCGTTGTGCCCGGCATACCCCACTTCATACTGCTGCCCATCCGGCAGCCTCAGGAAGCCCGACCCCTGCACGGTCATCACGTAGGCCTCGAACGGATCGGACACATAGGCCAGTTCGTTGCCGGCCAGCGCACCGCCGCTCTCAATGTCGCGGCGAGTCTTCCACTTTCCGCCGACCGGGTTGCCTTCGGCGTCCTTCTGCAGGTCGGGCGGCAGGCGGTAGATTGGGTGTTTGTATTCATCAGTTCTGGTCAGACTGCCATTGAAGACGGGCGAGTAATAGCCGGTGAACAGCACGGTGCCGGCGTCGTCGCAGCCGATCGAGGTGTACACGTCAAAATCGCGCCGAATGGCGGCGTCGAGTTCCTGCGGTGTGCGGCAGGTGTCCAGGATGTTGAGGAATTGCGTCAATCCCGTGACGACCTGCTCGTGGGTCAGCGGCCCCGACGGGTAGTACTTGTGGCTTGACGGCTTGCGCATGTAATTCAGGCTGCGCTCGACGCCCATGCGAAGCGATGGCCCCTTCGCGCTGTAGTAGGCGTCGCCGAAATTCGGATACTCCGCCGGGTCGCACTTGCGAAGACCCCATTGCCCCGGAGCCAATTCGCGCTCGTAGTCCTTCTTTCCGATCTCGGCCACCGGAACCGGATTGACCTTCTTGGCGCAGCCGACGCCCGCGATCGCGAGCAGGCCCATGAGTACGAGTGTCTTGTTCCGAATGGACATGTTTCGACCTCCTTGTCGCCGCGTCCCCCTCGGTGGGGGACGACGTGTCGCGTTGTGTATCGTCGCCCTGCCTGCCCGCCTGCTGTCTTGGCGGGACCGTAAGGGAGGGGTGCGTATTCATCAAGAAGGGCCGCAACGACGCGCACGGCCCCGACTAATCGAATATCAACTCAAATGAGGACCGCGCCGCATGGCCGGCCGGACTCGGGATATCCGAGCGCGCCTGTGCGGTGCCCACATCCGTCTTCTGAAATTTCGAATCTGAAATCGCGGCTTCGACGCTGGACCCGCCGACCGTCTCCCCCGGCGTCTCCGTATCGCGGCTCTGATCGGACAGGCGATTCGCCACATCGGGGCGACCTTCGTGTGGCACAGGCCTTACTCCCTGACCGCCGGGGCTCTGTGCAACACCTGCCTGACAGGCCTCCCCCAACCGGCGGGCCCAATCCACCACCACCACCACCGCGTCATTCCGCAGTGAGTAAATCCGCCGCTGCCGGTCGCGTGACTCGGCCAACCAGCCGGTCGACCGCAACAGGGTCAAATGCTTGGAGATGGCCGGCCGCTGCTGCGAAAACCGCGCGGCAATCTCCCCAGCCGTGAGCGGCCGCTCCCGCAAGAGCTCCAGAATCGCCCGGCGCGTGGGATCGGCCAGGGCGTCCAATTGATGACGTCGACCCGGTGAGGCATCCATTGCGTATCGATATCGGAACAGAGCCGCAACGAACTTGAATGCCAATGCTGGCACTCGATATTGCAGAGCCGGACGGTCCGCCGTCCAGTCGCCAGCGCACAGACCGACCGGACTGAGGACGGTCCGGCTCTGACCCAGAAGCGTCGCAAGAAAACAAGTCAGGGGGATGGCTGGTCTTCGGTCTTCTCGACGACCAGACTATCCGCATCCTTCAGCATCAGCCGCAGGGCCCCCTTCTCGTCCTTGTCGACCCTTGCCACGGCGCGAATCTTCAGCCCGGCCTTGATCTCCTGCTTGGCGCCGAGCGCATCGGCGACCTCCGCGTAATAGACCAGCGGCAGTTTGGCGCCGGCGTCGTCCAGGGTGACGATGAAAATGCGGCGGAACTGGCGACTGTTGCGACTTTCAACCTTGGTCACCCTGCCGACCACGGTGATCTCCTTGCCGACCATCTCCGGCGTGACCTTGACCAGCGGCGTGTAGGCCTCGGGCTTGGCCGCCTTGATCTTCGCGGCCACGACCATCTTGGAACTGTCCGGCAGCGGCCAGAAGACGAAGTCCCCGTCCATGCCCCAGTCCTCGCGATGGGCGCCCTGGTCGTCCTTTTCGTCATAGGAAACGCTGTACAGAAGGAACCCGTCGTCGGTCGTCTGATACACAAACGGCTTGCCGGACATGGGGTCGTTGCCGATGGCGGTGAGCATCTGCTTGTTGAGGTTCGACAACTTCGGCGGGAACTTGCCCTTACGGGCCTTGTAGGCGAATATTTCGACCAGCGTCTGAGTCCCCCGCCGCTGGGTCTCCAGTTTGAGGCAGGTGGCGTAAAAGTTCGACAGGTCGGACGGATTGATCGCCCGCATCAGTTGGTTGAGCCGCAGCGCCGCTTCGGCCGCCTCGTGTATCGGCGCGATGCCCTTGGGCGAGAGCGCCCGGCCGAAGTGCGAATGCGCGGTGCGATAGACGTTGGCCATCGCCTCGCCGCAGCCGGCCGCGTCCGACTCGATTCGCGATCCGAAGGCCATCTTGTTGAAGCCGAGGCTCACGCCGGTGACCTGCTGCAACCGCTTGGGATCGACGTGCGACTGACCACCGCCGCCCTGCGGGCCGAATACAAACTGAAGCCGGTCAAAACCCGCGGCGGCATCGCCGGACACCGCACGCTGATTCTCAATCGGCGCTCCGTCTATTTTTCGCAGGACGGCCTGCAGGCCGCCGGCCTCCTTCTCGGTGAAGACCTTGTGGGCAAAGGCCCATTGCACCTGACGATAAGCCGCGGCACGAATTGCGGAGGCGGTGACATGTTCGATCACCCATCGCCCCTGCTCCAACTGCCGCGCCAGCCGCAGGGCCGACTCGATCGAATCCTGCATGGCCGCCGGCGACACACCGTCCTTGTCGCGACGCCAGGCCGCCTCCAGTGCGCCGCTCGCGCAATCCCGCATCATCTGTAATTGCGGCAGCCGCGCGTGCATCAGCAGATTCTCAAACTGCTCCCGTCCGCGACTCAGACCGGTCGGCGCTGCGAACCGATCCATGCGGCTGGCAGCCTTGAACTTGGCAAGCGTCTCTTTCGTCCGCTGGTACGACGCCTCCCAATCGGCATGTTCGGCGGGGTCCCACGGACCGAGGGTCGGCTCCGCATTGGGATTCGAGATCATGCCCTCGAACTTCGGCCAGGCATCCTCCTTGACCTTGCTGCCCTGAAGACCGGGCATGAACCTGGCGTACTCGGCGTAGGCATTGGGAGAGGGCTTTCCGAGGGCGTCCTCAAACCAGGCGACATAATCAAATCGCTTTTCGAAGTCCGGCTTGGGGGGCAGGGAATCCGCGGCCTGAAGATAGACCGGCGTCGTCATGAATGCGGTAATGAGGGCGATCGACCTGATAATCATCAATGACTCCAAGCTTTGGGGCATGCGGACGTCTGGTCCGCACGGCGGGCCCGAGGCCCGCACTCCCCCTGATTTCTCCGTGCCCTACGGCACCGGATCGATGCCGCCGCGGCCCCACGGATGGCAACGGCTCAACCGCCGCACGCCGAGGATTCCGCCGGTGATCGGCCCGTGCCGACGAACCGCTTCCATGAAATACGCACTGCACCCGGGGGTGTAAATGCAACTCGCCGGCAGAAACGGGCGCAAGGCGAACTGGTAGAACGCAATGGCGGCCAGCATGACCCATTCGAGCGGCTTCAGGACGATTCGGATCAGCGTCGCTGCCGTAGCCTGTGATTCAATCATGGCTCGCCATCCCGACCGGGGTCGGTCATTCCCTTGCCCTCATCGACTCCCCGCACCATCGGTGTCCTGCGAAACGCAAGCCGGTGGATGGATCGCCCCTCGCGGCGATACTTGATCTCGAAGTTCGTGCCGAGTTCCTCTGCCCCGTCGCTGATCGGCCCCTCGGCAAACGGAATCGGCGTCAACTCGGGTCGATTTCGCGTCACCTCGCACATGACCTGAAAATAGTCCGCATGGTCGGTTTGAATCGCCCAACGCCCGCCGGGCTTCAACGCGCGAATGGCAGCCGAGACAAATGCCTCATTGAACATCCGTCGCTTGTGGTGCCGCTTCTTCGGCCACGGATCGGGGTGATACACATGCAGAGCATCGAGGCAGGCCGGCGGCAAGCGCGAAATGACGAATTGCCGGGCGTCCGTCCGCATGATCCGCACGTTGGTCACACCCCAGCGGGCCATTCGATCGGCCGTGAACTTGTAGAACTCGTTGGCCCATTCGATGCCGAGGTAGTTTCGATCGGGATGGGCCTGCGCCTCGCGCAACAGAAACGCCCCCTTGCCGCAGCCGATCTCCAACTCGACCGGCCGGTCATTGCCGAATACCGCGGCGAAGTCCACCACTTCGGGCAGCGACTCGGCCGTGAGGGCAATGTCGTCAAACGCGATCATTCCTGGATTATAACGGCGCGGCTCTGGTTGCGACGGAAGATCCAGCCCAACTCCTCCATGCGCAGCGCCCACGACGCCGCAAAGTAGGTCGCCATGGCGCCGGCCAGCGGCCCCGCCACGCGAATCGCCTTCGCGAAAAAATGCACGATTCCGCCCTTTTCCAACATGCCCTCGGTCACCGGCACGAGCAGGCGAAGCGCGAAATAGGCCGCCGCGCCGGCCGCCGCCGTGCAGACCGTCGTCTGAATCATGCCCTTCAGAATCGCCGTCGCACCCATCCGCCCGCCCATGCGCCGCCGCAGGATCCAGACGGCGATCGCGACATTAATGATCGCGGTGACCGACGTGCTCAGTCCGAACACGGCCTCGCGCAACTGATGATTCCAGATAAGCGACAAATTGATGATTTCATTCACCACCGCCAGCCCGCAGGCGATCCACATCGGGGTCATCGTGTCCTTGAGGCTGTAGAACACCCGCAGCACGATTTGCTGCATGCAGAAGGCCGCGATGCCGATGCCGTACCACTTGAGCACCCAGGCCGCCCGCGCCGTTTCGACGGGCCCGAAGTGTCCGCGCTCAAACAGCAGCGCAATGATCGGCTCGGCCAGCAGCATGAGCATCAGGCCCGAAGGCAATCCCTCGTACACGGCGATGCGCAAACTCCGGGCCACGCCGTCGCGAAGGCCGTCCATCTGTCCGCGGCTGGCGTAGAGGCTGAACATGGGAAACGCGGCCGTGGCCAGCGAGATCGCCAGCACCCCGAGCGGAAACTGATACAACCGCTGGGCGTTGCTCACCGCCGACAGCGCCCCGGCCTCCAGCGGATACTGCCACGTGTAGCCAAACGTCGTCTTGGTCGGCGGGTCGTTCGGCCCCCGCGTCAGGTACGTGCAGACCTGGGCATCCAGGAACACGTTGAACATCAGGATGCCCTGGCCCAGCATGATTGGGATGAAACTGCGCGTGATCCGCTTGATGTCCGGATCGGCGCGGTTCAGCGTCATGCGAAACGAGACGCCATGCTTTCGCAACACCGGCAGAATGATGAGGATCTGCAGCACGCCCGTGACCAGAACGGCGATCGCCGGTCCATAAATTCGCCGATCGAGTCGATCCGGTCCGGCCAGCATCGGTGCAAGCAGTTCAACACCGGCGATCTGCATGAGGTTCAGCACGATGGGCAGCAGCGCCGGCACGGTGAAATGTTGAATGCAATTGAGAATTGCGGAGAACAGCGCGAGCGAGCACACGCTGATCATGAACGGCAGCATCAGCGCCGTCAGTCCCATCTGAAGTTGCCGCATCGGCTCGCCCGGCAGCACCAGCCAGAGCACCAGAATCCCCGCCTCGACAACGACGATAATGCCGGACAGGACCAGCGTCATCAGCCCGGCCACGCGTCCCAGCAACGTCCATGCGGCCGGTCGGCCCTGCCGATCCAGCACCTCTGTGAAAACCGGCACAAAGACCGCGGACAGTGCGCCCTCCCCGAACAAGCGGCGAAAGAGATTCGGAATCTGGAATCCGTAATTGAAAGCGTCCTGCACCCAGCCCTGGCCGAAGGCGCGGTTCAGCACGATGTCGCGGGCCAGTCCGGTGATGCGCGAGAGGAGGGTGCACAGGGCGATGAGTTTCGCCGAGCCGAGGAATCGCGTGTCCGGCTGCGCCTTCGACATGGGCCGGGACTATACCGAACCGCGGCGCGATGAGCGACCGTCGGCGGTGATATTCAAGCCGACGGCGCGCTTTTTGATCTGTCCGGAATTCTCTTTCAATTGCAAACGCGCCCTGATATCATCCAGTCGCTGATTCGCAGTTGCGCCTGTGGAACCCCTCCATGCCCCGGGTCGCTGACAATCCGCGCCGCATCCCGCGCTCGTACTTGCGACGACGCGCCAGCCTCTTTGTCCTCGCATTGGCCCTCCTCGGCGGTCTCGGCGTTGCCGGATTTGCCCTCATTACCGATCCCGACGTGCTGGGCTCCAGCCGCGTGCGATTAATGACAGATGCCCAAATGTCGGAATCGCGGGAACAAACCGTGCGCCTGATGTTCATCGGCACCCTGATCTTCCTGTCGGGGCCGTTGCTTGTGGCGATCGGCGCGATCTCCTCGGGCCTCGTCAGGCTCATGCGGCGGCTGACCCATCGCCCCTACATCGCGCAAGTCAGTCCGCACCCGACGCTGCCCCTGCACATCCCGCACGTCTCGCTGAAGGTCGCCGACACCGCCGCGCCGACCCCGGAACGACGCCGCGTCCCCACGCCCGGTGCGCAGACCACAATGGTCCAGTCTGCTTAAGACCACTTGCCCCTTGTCAACGCTCCGCCCGACATCGACGGAATTCGACCCGTCGTCGCTGATTGCCCGGCACCGGGCGGGTAGAATTGAGCGCGTGACGACGCCCGACCCTCCACGCCACCGGCTTCTGCTCATTTCGTATTGGTATGCCCCTGCCGTGGGTGCGGCGGCTGAACGGATGCTGGCCTTTGCTCGCCACCTGCCGACGCATGGTTGGGATGTGCACGTGTTGACCGCACAACATGGCGAAGCGTCGCCATCACCCAGCGAGCAGGTGACGGCGGTCGCGGATCCGTGGCGGAGCCGCCGATCGCCCATCGCCAACTATAATCCGCACACACGCCCGACTTTCGGTTCGCGCCTTCGCGGCTTTCTGCGCGATTGCATCTTTCCCGATCGCTTTGTGCGCTGGCAACGGGCCGCGTTTCAAGCAGCGCTTCCCCTCATGGCAATCAGGCAATTCGATTTTATACTTGCGTCATTTCCTCCCGCGAGCACGGTAGAATTGGCGCTGCGCCTGCACGAGGCCACGGGCGTTCCGCTGATCCTGGATTACCGCGACAAATGGATCGGACCCGGCGGATACCAGCCCACCCGACCGCGGATGAAGCAGCGCCACGCCGACCTGGAACGCCGCGCCCTCGCCGCATCCGCCGCCGTCATCGCCGTGTCCGAGGCCCTCATTCAAGACATCACTCGTGTGCCGGTCGAACAAGGGTCCTCTTTGCCTTCGCCCGCTTCCGCCAGAACCCCCATTCCATCCGCGGTCATCTACAATGGTTTCGAACCCATCGCCGATTCAGACAAGCCCCGACTTCGCCAACCAGTGCCAACAGGCCGTTGCGTCATCGCCCACGTTGGCACGGTCATCCCCCGCAATCGGCCGGATCTGTTCTTCGCATCGGTTGGAGCATTGGCCGGGAGGGGGCAGACCGGGCGCGTGTCTGATCAATCGCCGGGTGCGCCGTTGCCGCACGTTCAATTCCGCTTCGTCGGCAACCTCGCTCCTGAGTTTCTCAGGCAATCCAACCTGGAATCCGCGATCACCACGACCGGCCTGGTCTCACGGGAAGCCGCCCGATTGGAGATGTGGAACGCCGACGCCCTGCTGCTGCTCACCGGCGCATACGTCGGCCACTGGGGCTACAGCGTGAAGTTGTTTGAATATCTACAAACAGGCAGGCCGATCCTGTGCCTCGAAGAAGCGCCCGGCAGCAATGATGCGCGGCTCCTCCGCGAACTGGCCCCCGAGCGCTGCTTCATCGGCAAACTCGGCGACGCCGATTCCCTCATCGAACAAGTGAACCGCCTGTGCGCCTATCTCGCGGAAGCGGTGCGATCCTCGACCGGCTCATCTGTGCCGGCCTCGCCCGGCCTCGCCCGCTTCAGCCGCGCCAACCAGGCCGCCGAACTGGCCCGCTTCTTGAACACACTCATAAAAAAAAACTGAATATTTGATGAGGGGTGCCACTGCTCTGTGAGCAGTGCGTACTTGAGCAACCGTCCCCTGCGGCATCACCGTTTGCTTAGATTCAGCGTCCAATGCGACTCGCGGCTCATCCGGCGAAGACGGACCGTGGTCCACCTCCTGCAACCCCTCACGCCTCCGCCTCATCCGTCAGCGCCGCCGTGCCCACCTGAAATGACAACTGCTCCAACTGCACGGCCAGATCCACGCTCGACACCGCCACCGGCGACTTCACGTCGAGGCTGACCGGGGCAAAGTTGAGCAACCCGCGCACCCCCGCCACCGTCAGCCGCTCGGCGATGTCCTGCGCCGCCTCGGCCGGCACCGCGACAATCGCCAGCCGCACATCTTTGTCCCGCACGGTCGCGGCAATCTGATCAATCGGCTGGATGACCAGATTCTCCAGCGAAGGCACATGCAGCCCGATTTTCCGCTCGTCGGTGTCGAAGATGCCGACAATCCGGAACCCCTTCTTGGCGAACCCGCGGTGCGCGGACAGGGCCATGCCGAGGTTTCCCGCCCCGACCAGCACCACGTTCCACAGGCGATCGGTCCCGAGGATCTTGCGAATGCGGGTGATCAGGGCCTCGACGTCGTATCCGATGCCGGGGTGGCCAAACTGTCCAAAGTAGGCTAGGTCTTTGCGCACCTGGGCGTCGGTCAGTTTGAGGGCGCTGCCCAATTGCTTGGAGGAGACGGTCCGCTGATCCGAGCGCCAGATGCTCTCGAGTTGCCGCAGGTACAAACTGAGCCGTCGCACGGCGGGGGCCGGGATGTGATTGGACTTCATACCCGACCCTTGCCCGGTAACGCGCCTGCGGCCTGTAACAACGCCCCCATCCTAACTTTGTGCAATTTTGCCCGTCAAGGGCCACCGCGCGACCGGGGCGCCGGTTTTCGACGCGGCATCGGAAAGAGGCGTGTCGCGCGGCGGCCCATCAGTGTGTTGGTCGCCGGGCGGATCGAATTTGAGGAGCGCGCGAAGTGTTGGGATTGTCGTGAACAGGTCGGGTGGCCTGGGCGGAAAGGGTGCGCGCCGGTCGGGAGTCGAAAGCCGCACGCATGCACGCGCGGCGGGAACGCGATCGGCGTGTCGCGGTGGCGACGAAGGTAAATAAATCTTGCAAATGTGTCTTTTTTATATTGACGCGTAGACGAGACGTTCTTATTCTGTCGCCGTCTTCATCGACGCGGGTCAAAGTGAGGCGACGGGCATCACAATTGGAGTATGGACGGAAAGCCAGATGCCGATGCAGGCCGCGAATGCGCCCATCAGAATCGGGTCATTGGTTTGGGCGAGACCGGCGCTTGCGGAGCAGGAGCGCCGCGAAAGCCAGCTGGCCAAGCGCGGCGGGTTCGGGGACGGTGGTCAGCGTGAAGTTAGCATAGCCGTTGCCGACGGACATGGCCGTCGGACTGCCACTGAAGTTCCGAAATTGGAAAATAGACCGCAAAAAATACTCCTGTCCGGCCGGCAGCAGGACACTGTCCTGAACAGTCCATGTGGCGGTGTGAGGGCCACCAAAGACGGTGGAAGAACTGTAATCATGATCAAGAATGGCTGGCACATCCGCTACTTGACCCGCTTTGATGGCCATTCGGCTGATGCGATCTCCGCCGGCCATCTGGAATTGCCATTGGGCGTCCACCG